>Ga0209782_1001140_pt1 | contig 13385 bp, 13 predicted proteins | sample WorMetmaBAHAMAS1_FD_187390 | JGI IMG/M metagenome (GOLD analysis project Ga0209782, IMG submission 187390) | Marine gutless worms symbiont microbial communities from Max Planck institute for Marine Microbiology, Germany - Inanidrilus... | ecosystem: Host-associated > Annelida > Digestive system... | reverse complement strand
TGAGTGACGCGATGCTGAGTAGAAACACGACCACCACCTTCCAACAACAACAACATCATCATCATCATCATCAGAGTATCGAGGTAGATTACAACCAGACTGGTGTCCAACAGTATTAAGGACCACAGCCATCGGCGATGATCTCCCGTTTCTGGGGCAGGTACTGTAAAACGTTAGTCATAAATCCAACCGTAGGCTGCCGTTACTTTCTGCCATGCCCGCGGTTACCTTCCCAGCTGCAGAGCATCACCGCCCTTGGCCCGTACCAATTTATATTGCTTGTGTGTGTGTGAGAGAGAGAGGGTGAGTGTGTGAACGAGTTGACTAGGGTCGCTGAGTGACATGGCCGGGCATTAAACCAGCGAGCCACAGATAGCAAGTCCAGAGCCCTACCCACTGCACCACCACGCCACTACCACCAGAGTATCGCCGGTAATATTAAGGAGCGTTCACATCACTCGTGTCATCTCATCTCATCTGACCTCACTTCATCTGAAGTCCGAGCTGAACTGGACCGGGTCCGCGGTTCAGTTCAGTTCAGTTTAGACGGAATGAGACGAGGTGGGGTGGTGTGAGATGATATAACGCTATAACAACGTACGCCACCTGACACAATGTTCGGCTGCACTGCAGCGCAGGACGAGTTAACACACTTACCTCAACTCACCTGCGCATACAGCCCGGCCAGCCTCGCCTGTATGTAGCCTACAAGGACGGAGAGACAGAGAAAAACAAAGAGAGGGAGAATAACAGAGAGAAAGAGAGAGATGAAGAATGGGTGAAGAGAGAAGTGGCGTGGACATGCGAGCAGCTGCTACAGCTGCAGACGTCGGTCTATAAGAGCTTGCTCGCCACGGAAGAAGCTAGTCAGTCGACCGACTGCACAGGCGCTAACCCATCGTCCACCGTAGCCGACCGGCCGGCTGCTACTAAATACAGACAGACAGACGGACGGACAGACAGACCGTGCCACTACACTGACGTTGCTCTGTGCCCGCCGGGCAGCTGGACAAGACGCGCACCTGCACCAGGAAGTCATTAACCTGCAGTATTGGTCCAGCAGCGACTGCACAGGTTGCATGCACCGCGTGAAATTACATCGGTGAATGGACAACGAACGACCGCCGAATCTGCACGCTACAGACTTGCCTGTATGATATCAGCGCATCGGATTATGAGTCCATGTTTCGACGGGAATATGAAATAATCTGCAAGTGTTGCTATACTGATAATTGCAATGCTGACAGCGCAAAAATTCTTAGGCTATAACGAAGCAATTGTCTATTCTTTGCGCCAAATAGCCCACAAACGATTATCTAAAGCTCCCAAACGCAGAAAACCAGTTTAGAATTTTCAGTGCAAGTTAGCAAAATTTGTAGCAATTCACGTATAGGCATGTAGTCAATAAAGTTATAAGAAAGCGCGACATGCGGGTTGTTGAACTCACATAATATGGACGCAGGTTATTGTCGACAATCCACGTTTTCCAGATCACAGAATATGACGATCCTGGTCAGCTTCCGCACGCAGGTAGTCAAGACATCGACCTATCCTTTCAATCCTACTCACGCAGTCTGTTTATTCCCAGTGAATCAATCTCGTCAGTTACCGACCACGTTTGCCGTGAAGCTCCAGTAATCAGTACAACGACCGTCCGTCATTTTTTGTTTACACTTATCACTCCACCTTAATTTTGAACCAATGAACCTTTGAACTTGAGTTTTTGTGTGCATATGGATCATGACCCTAGCTCGCGTGGGATTACAGTCAGGGTCACAGGTCAAGGTCGAAGACTAGGTTTAGGGTTACGGTTGAGTATTAACTGACGACTGTATGCCTTTACTGCAACGCCTTCAGCTGCGCTCTAGCTCGGCGGGGTGTGCGGCGTAGCACGGCCGAGACCAGCACGTGTGGGCGTGGTAACGCGGTCGGTCGGTCTGACCTCCAGCCTCAACCGATGACAGTTTCTATAAGTTTCAGCTGGAAACGCCTATACAACCGTTTTACGGGCGTTGTTGTAGTTTTGCTGTCAGCTTGCGCGTTTCCTGTCCGTCCGCGTTTGATCTTCTGCGTTCGTCCATAAATCAGAACGAAAATATCTGCGTTCTTTGTATATGAGCGCTACGATCAGTCGTTCTGCGTCATTAAAGACCCGTTTACATCGCTGCGAAAGAACTAAACTGAACTGGCAACATGAGTAACCGAACAGCTTATCCAACCCTTTCAAGATTTCATCAAAATGTGATAAGTCGACTTCAAAAACAAGTTACCGCTCATATTTTATTAGCTCAAATATATCGAGCATTAACGTACCATTTTACAGGGCCGATTTCTAACCTCATACTACCCGACTTAATGCAGTTACAACTAGAAACACCGCCCTTGATCGAAGACAAAGGTCAGACTGACCGCGTTACCACTCCAACACGCGCTAGACTCCGCCACGCCACGCTGCACGCCTCGCCGAGCCAGCGCGATGCTGATGGCACGACAATAAAAATTACTATTACGGCTCTCAGTCAGCACTTAACCCTGACCCTAACCAGGGGCGTCTACGGGGGTGGGGGGACTGGACGCAACTTGCGTCCAATTGGCCCAAGGGAAGAAAACATTCCTCCTCATCAGGGGTAAGAATTCACCACTCACTACGGAATGCGTGTCTTGCATCCCTGCTTGCGACACAGCGCACAGTGCAGTGCACATCGTGGTGTCAGTGCCGATACACCGTTGTGGCCGGGCTTGTTGCCGCCTGGCCATCGAGTATAGCAGTTCAAAGGAGCATGTATCGAGTCGTGGGTTTTGGGCTATCCCATGTTCCGTACCACAAGGCTCGGTGCTTGGTGCTACTGATAGGTTTAGCTAGCTACGTGGAACTGTTGTTGAGTTATAAACATACACGTACCGCGCGCTATGGGTTCCAATGCGCGAAAGCACGACGCCATTAACGAAACCGGAAATACATAACGCATCACGACTCTGTCGGAGGAGGACCTATTGTATTGTGTCTGTGTTGACAAATAAACATGATTGATTGATTGATTGACCGAGTCACGGGCACAGGCAACGTGCACAAAAATTACTTGGCATCTGTCCCAGGAACGAAGTCCGTCGGTCTGCGGAGTTATGCTCTGCCGGTCGGGCGGTCGGGCGGCGCAACGAAAGGAAGTCTCGTTGAAATGCAGTGAACAGAGAGACGGAATTAGCGCTGTTTAGCGGCGGCGGCGGCGTACGCGCCAGCTGCGCTGCAATCACTGTAGTTGTAGAGCGTGCCACTCACTACAGTACAGACAATCCACAGACAACTTTTCTCCGCCTGTTCGTCGACTCGTGAGGTCGACGATGTACGCTGCACAGCGCCGGATAGTTGGACGCCGCCCGGCACAACTTCTCGGCCTAGTTCTTATCGCTCATCTAACTTCACCTCATCTCAATCCGGACGCCGTTTCATCCGAACCGAGTGCTCTGTGATTGGTCGCAGCCACGGCAAACTGGATCGTGCGTTGTGCAGCGACCCGGCTAGTTCGCCGCGGCTGCGACCAATCGCAGCGCACTCGGTTCGCATGAATCGGTCAGTACTGTTGAGATGGTGTCAGATGAGGTAAGATTGGGGATACGAACGGTCCTCTGCCGGTGTGCCGTATGCGTATCAGTATGAATCTGCTGTTGATTAACGGCATGCATTGCACTGCGAGCGTCCGATTCCGGCGTGCCAATCATCCAGTTTATCACTCAATCAGCTGATCAATCGATTAATCGATCAGCTATTTAGTAGCCGCCCTCGACGACGTTAGGCTGGCTACGTGCTCGACGGTGTTTCTATTTTCATTAGTGCTTTTACCTTTACTTTTTTATTAGCCAACTGTCCAGCTTGCCTTATACTAGGCTTCTGTCTGTGTGTGTGACTTCGGTGTTTTGTGGACAAGTGTCCAAACGAATCGATCGAGTTGGTTTATTTTTTTTCAATTTTCAACTGCAATACTGAAGAAGATTGCGTAAAGTAATTTTCAAAGCAGGTCGCATCGCTACCCATCGCAGCGACGAATGGACTCGTCGGCTGCGTGCGCTAGCTGTGTAGCACCCACTGCCGACGAGTGCAAGAACTCAGCCGCAAGTATGATATATCCGCACTATAGCAAAGGACCGGCGCGTGCCCCGTCAAAAGTGCCTCTTCCCGTGGGGCATCTGGACCCCCATCTTGGGCCTGCACGAGTCTACACCCCAGACTGTTGGTTGAGCCGTTTTTCCACAGTTCATGGGCGATGTGACCAACACACGTAGTCGTGCAGCAGTTAAGCCACATCTATCTATACAAGTAATGCATGCATGCGGTGCGGCATAAAGGTATTGCAATAACTGTTACAATACTTGCAAATACTGCAATGTTAATAACCCTGATGTTGCTTAAGACGTGTTTAAATCGCTTATGCCGTGGTTTCATGTGCGATTTATTTTATGCAACGCGCTGCAATTTTATGGCTGCGACATTTTTGCCTGATGAATATTTTCCATGACGTTGGAAAGTCTGCAATTAGAGCGCAAAAATTGCAGTGCGTTGCTCGCAATAAATTGCACATGAAACCACGGCATTACCTCATCTAAACTGAACTGAACTGGGCAGTGGAGTTGGTTGGTTGGTTCTTTAGGATTTAACGGCGCTTTCACACAAACATGGCGATATCGCGCATTATAAGCAATATCATATAAATACGAAAAAAACTTAATACAACTCATTAGTCATTTACAATATAACACGTGACAGTAAGGGAACACAGCCATATGCGATGAAATTAGATGAGATGAGTGATCCGAACATTAAAATAGGAGCTTTCATATAACAAATTTCACCTCCTCTATGCCGACCTCATTTCATATGAACAGAACTGAGTGCGCAGTGATTGGTCGCAGCCATGACGAATCGGGTCGCTTCACAGCCGTTAACTTCCTACGAAATGAAGTCAGCTGAGTTTAGGCCATCTGAGGTGAGTTGAGATTTGCGATATGAACGAAGCATCATGGCCAATTCACACCGCCTGACACGACACAACTGGACGGACGAGTTGCGTCGCGTCGGGCGATGTGAATTGGCCATTAGCGCCGAGCTGAACTGGGCAGCGGGCCGTGATGGGCAGCGGAGCTGTCGAGTTAAGTTGAGGTGAGGTGAGATGACCACTGACCAGGATACGTCCGGTGGTGGTCTGGCCGGAGATCATGCCGCCGGCCCAGTCCTGCGCTGACGTCATCCATCCGACCTGCGCCGATCCGCCGGACAGCGGCTGGTCGACGGTCTCGGGGTCGGTGGCGGTGCGGTGACGCGCCGCCGGCGTCCTCCGCTGACAGAACGTCCACGCCACGATGCGCCAGCTGAGCACGAGCAGCAGACCGGCGAAGAACGTGATCAGAGACGAGCAGAGGAACGCGTACCAGTGACGGTTGTGCAGGCAGTCGTCGGGCACCGTCAGCGGCGTCGTCACTGCCGCCTCATCACACGCCAGACCAGCACCACCACCACCACCACCACCAGCAGCAGCCGCCGCCACCGCGGGGTCGTCGCCGTCGACCTGCGTCATCGTTGTTCTGTGCTGCGCGACAACATCTCGCTCACGGGTGCATCAGAACTGGACTCGGCCGGTGCAGTGCAGTGCCAAGATGAACACTACGCCGATAGGCTGGTAGTTTTAGCCGTTATTGTAAAGCGAATTCAAGGCCGTCGTCACCACTAAACGCTGCTGCTGCTGCAGTCGCATGCCCTGCGACACCTTACCATCGACACTGGGACGTTTCTACTGTTCCCTGGGTTGAGACGATTCGTATATAGCCTACCTCGTCACGACCGGTGTGGGCCGTGTTTGAATAACCGGTAAAGACGTACGCACGCTGCGACAGCTGTAACGACAAATTATCGCTTTAATAATGTCGATCAACTGGGAAACTAGACAGCGACAAAGTTGCATATACAATTCGCGCTTCGCATATGCGCCGTCTGTCGTCGTCTGGTGTACGAGTCGTCGTTTGATCATCGAAGCAGGTACACGAAACGTCTCCACATCACAGTTCACTGCAGTGCCACACAGCTGACATCAGTGACGCGTGTTGATGTTCCACGTTCAAGCGATGTTGACTCGGTCGGTCGGTAAACTGCTCTACAAACTGCGACCCCATCAGGCAGTAATCTCAGCCGTCGTTGTAAAGCGAATAGTTCAAAGTTGTTGTCACCATTTAACGCTTCTGCTGCTGCTGCTGCTGCTGCTGTTGCCAATGACGACGCATCCATCGCGTCACGGGATGCTGCGCTGCACCCATCTCGCGCCGCCAGTACTGCTCGCTTCAACTTACTCGTCTTGAACGCCGAGGAATAAGAAATAACCGGACGGCAACAACTATTTACGTCAATGGCTGTTTGCTGCGTTGACGAAGTTCTGAACGAACAGTCGAACTGCTTGGAGTCGTCGACGTGATGCACCAGGCGGTCACGGAGCTCAGCTGACGCCGCACATGTTGCTCGTGCGTCCGGCGTGGATTCCACCTCGTCAGTGAGACCTCCACCGCGGGAAGACTGGCGATATACACAACATCATGGCGACGGCAACACTCACTGCGACCTACCTATACAGCAGCGTATAGGCTGGCTGGCTGGCTCGAGTGATGACGACGATGAAACTTGTAACGATTGAACTGATCGATTGTAGGCGAGCCGATGCGTCACGCCGGGCGTACAGGCCGCCGCCGATACGTGTACGGTCGAGTAGGCGAGCGAGCGAGCGAGATCACACGCACGATGAGGACGACGACGACACGGCAACACACCTGCGCCGGCCTGTACCCCCCGCATCTCACTCACCTATACACTCAGCTGTGGCTGGCTACAGCAGCGACTGGTCGGCCCGGCGCGCGCCCCACCTGAGCACCTTACCTCGCCCTCCGTTGCGCGACACTGCCGCTCGACGCTGCCAACATCCTACCATCATCTTGCCGACCAACACACTGCAGCAGCAGCAGCAGCAGCAGCTGGCCGGCCGGCCGGGCGGGCGGGCGGCAGGGTTGGTCGACTGGCGGCACTGCTCGCCCGGCCCGGCCCGGCGCCGCCAGGATTATAAAAAGCTGCTGCTTCGCTTGACTTGTAATAGGTTCTCGTCCATCGTTCGCCGACTGCGGCGCCAAGCAGCGGTCAGGTGAGAGAGGGCGTTACGAAGGACGACGCTGCTGCTGCAACTGCGAATGAATGAATTACGACGACGAGCTGGCAGCCTCGCTGGCTCTACCGCCGCCACAACGTGGTTATTACTCGCCGGTCGACCCGGGCTCTATATTCCTCGCCTTACGCAGCCGCAATCTATCTCGACGCCGCGATATCTCGCCACTAGGGTCATCTTACGCTCATTGCTCTACGACGTCGAAGCACGTAGCCTATCCAGGTTTGCCCATCGTTTCGCTTCGGATGAAATAAAGTCTTTGTCCAATGCCCATCACTAGTGATGACGTCATTGATCACGTGACCAAGCTCTCGCCGGCTTTCGATGATGCTGATTCCTTCTATGATTGACGCTTCACTCGCATGCAAGCGTCGAAACCAGGCGTCACCAATCATAATAGTGCGTGGACGGAATGGATAGACGCAACTATATCAGAAGAAATAGGCTCAGTTGGTTCAAAGCTGCACCCAGAACAACTATCGCAACAGCAATTTCTGCCGTCATTTTATTGTTTATTTTATTGTTAAGCCAACAAATTCAAGGCTGCTAACTTATAAGTACAGGGGGCCTTTGGGGGCTGAAGACTCACAACAGTTGCGTTTTCGGCAATATATTTATAGGGCTGGGCCACGTATCCCGTGTGGAGGTTGCAGTTACAGTGATCACTTATTTAGCTGTTTGCAGCATGTACGGGAGGAAAAGGATCCCAGGAGGGATGAAAGAGAGGGGAAGGACTTGCACCCAGAGGACATTTCAGAGTGTAGGTGTAGATTGCGATTGCCGTCGAGAGCGGCGAGTGGTCTGGAGGCGCAGCCCCATGCAGCGAGGAGGTCACATGATGATATGTCACCTCATTTCATCTGAAGTGAACTGACCATCAGACAATGATCACTTCAGTTCAGCTGCGATGAAACGACGCGTGATGTGAACGGCTCTTTACGTGACACTGGAGAAGATGAGTGATGGCTGTCAGACACATCGTGAGAAGAAGGCGGAGACGATCGATCGAGTGGGCATGTAATTCGTGTATAGACGATGATAGGAAGTAGCCATGCAGCCGGCGGGCACCTGGCTCGTTCTTCTAGGCTATACACTGCCAGCCACGCAGGTAGGCAGGTTGACGATCGTCTCATCACGCGTAACTATAACTCACTCGCCGTGAACGGTGGGTCTGCTGTCCCGGCGCCCGGCAGCGTGAAGTTCCTTCCGCCGACAGCGTTTCTTCATCAATTCAAGTTGATGGATCAATTGAGTTGAGATAAGATGCAGCGCATAATCTCACCGCTATAGTGCACAGTTTGGATGGCATGGCGTTCGAAGCAGCAGCAAACGCCAATTGATACGTTCAGTCGAATTTTTGGTGCGTAGCGCCTAAAAAAATTAAATGACAGTAAATTGAACAAAAGTACCGATCGACGCAAATAGCGTAGGCTACGATTAAAGGCAGCATTTGAGTGTAGTGAAAATTTAGTCTAGTTTATTTAATTGCTGTTGCACAGAAAAATAACCGACGCCACTTTTGATTTTAAAATCGCGGCGGGAGACTGGAACATTTAACACGCAGAGAAAAATTGTCTAGGTAAAGTTCCGCCGTGTAGTTTTCGAAATACGCGAGCGGACAGACAGACAGACAGACAGGCATAGGGTACTAGCCTATATGATGCTCATCACAATAGTTCGCATTGCATCACTTCCGATGGCGTCGAATTAACAAAACATTTTGGGCAATTTACTTCCTTTCTCTATTCCAAGTTTGGGGTTGTGTCCTTGCTATTCCCCTCAGTTTAATCACCGTTAGGGGGATGAGGCCGCGACTGGATGGCACTGGTGATACTTAAAGCGGTTAATGGACGTTCACACTACGCGCGGATACGCGAGTCTCCGCTGCAATCGAACTAGCGATCAACTCCCGTTTACACTGTGCACGTACGCGCGGATCCGTGCGTAGTGTGAACGGCATCGTTGCTTTCATTGAGTTCGATCACCGCGCATTATCCGCGTGTGTCCGCAGTGTGAACAGGCCTTAAGGGAGAGGGCGTTCAAGATAGCTGCTCAGTCAGGGTGTAACTTTCGTCACTGCAGTCCAGTCGGCTGCTGCGTCGAAGATGAACTACAGCGTGCTCGCTGCATGGTCTCATCAATTCACGACGATGCACCCCGTCCGTCAACTCGAGAGTATTGTATGTAGGCGGTATACACGGTCACGCCCTTGAGATCACAAACTGCTGTTGCGTCGCAGGGGCGAGCCCAGAAGGTTCTGTTTGGGGGGACTGCCTCAGAGTAATGGTGAGTGGGATTCAGGGGCAAAGCCCCATTGAAAGCAATTTGAAAAGTAATTGTGACCAATGTGAGTTCCGGTATTTGACTAAATTGACGTTTTGGAACACTCATATTTTTTTATCCTCTGATGACTACTGCGTGTTTGCCTATGCCACTAATGCAAAAACACAATGGAGTCATTTTGGGGGATGAGTCACTTCGTGTACATGTACGGAGCGGAGGGCTATATGTGACACTTGGGGTTAGCACCCGTATCCCCCCGTCCTCACCCCTGCTGCGTCGGCACCGTGAGAGTTCAAGCAATAATCTGACATATAGCTACATATCTGCAAGACGTAACTCGCAGTATGTAGCCAAACGACGAAATCAAAATGTCACGAAAGAATCACGCCGTATTATACTTTCTCCTCGGCAGCCACCACAACTCATCAATTTATCATCACTGCGTGGCGACTTTAACATTCATCTCGACAATCCCGCGATCATTTCAGCTCTCAGTTTCTCATCTTAACTCTTTCAATCTTATAACTTCCGTATCCACAACAAAAGCACATCCTCACACATTTGGTCATAACCTCTGCTCATTCTTCACTTGTTCCGCATATGTCTTCTACCAACTGTTCTCTACCCGATCACTGCCCTGTCTTCAAAAGACTAGAGTCACCTCCAACATTCACACCTTCCGCCAGCTGCGGACATGGGCTGTTGCTACATGTCTTGACTTAACATAGCCTGACTAGCTAATCGCCACGACCGTGAGCCCTGTAAAATCGGCTGAGATGCAGTTTAGGGTGTTGGCATGCTTGGGCCCAGTTAGGAACCATGCATTAGATGGGGCTGCATATGGATGCCACCTGGCCAATACGATTGAACGATCCATGCTTGGCTGCAAACTGTCACTACAATTACTGTACCAACTTGCTATTATTATTAATCTACACTGCCAGCTGTGGACTACTGTTACAGAAGTCACACATAGCATGCTCTGTAGTCTGTGTGTGTCAGGCACCACCGGGAGCTCTGCAAACATGGCTGAACCAATCGACATGCCATCTCAGGTGCAGACTGAGACTCGGGTGGGTCAATTAATCATGTATTAGATGGTGCTACATATGACTACCACCTGGCAAATTATGCAACTGAATGATCTGTGCTCTGTGACGATGCACCTGGTCACTACCATTAATCTAGCAAGTTGTTATTACTGTTGTTATCAGTATTTGAAAAGTGTGGAATTTCCTTTGAAGTGCCATAAGTGCATTAATTGAAATTTGTCAGTGCACTCTTTACAAAAGGACACAACCTAACATTCTAACTTTGTCACTTTGGCAGCTAAACTATACTGAAGGCTCAACAAAAACAGTCCAGCTTGAAACTGGTCTAGCAAATTTAAAGCAGCATATGCTCCCACAAACATTCACCTAGTTTACCTGACTCATGCCAGAAAACAGATCAAACAACAGAAGCTAGGAATTTCAAATACAGTATACAGATTCGGCAGCAAGTACTGGCCTAATATGACAAATCACCTGAAAGTGGGTGTGATCAGTCACATGACTGTTTTACACATTTATATCACCCGAATATCCTTGAAATCAGTGAAGTTACACAGTTCAGAGACTAACTGAGCTTAATATTGTATTAGCCAAATGATGATAAATCACCCCCAGCTGAGTGGTGAAGCTTCTCATTTTTGGACAGAGGGGAATTTCTGTGATACTGTCAAAGTCTGTATGTATCTCTAACTATATGAACATTAAAGATACATATAGTTAGTAATGTAGTTACTAATATTTTCCAGGTCAGGTTTAAAAAAAGTTCTTTAAAACATATGTTTAAACATACATAGAATTTTGACTCAAGATCAAGATGATGTTTTTTATTTACAGATATTATGTTCACACCATGATGACTTACTAGCAAAGAATCTTGCTAGAATAATTTTAAAAGCCTTACTCTTAGTGTTTATCTCTGCTCTTTCTCTTAGCTGAGCATTCAAAGCGAAATTATCAACAGAAGCCAAAGCCAACATAACGGTGCAAAAGTTTTACTATGATGGCAAATACAAGACAAGGTGAAGCACACAAACAGACGGTCAGTATCTGACTGCTTCTCAACCAGACTTTCAGCACCATCCATGCAGCTGGCAATTCCTAACACAGACGTTGCGATTACAGTTTACTGACCACACAACAATACCAGCAGAATCAGCTGTAATTCGGACATAATTCGTGGCATTGACTGTGTAGTATGGTGTCGACTAATTGTAAACACCAAAGTATGCACAGATCACAAACTGTTACCTGTTACACAGTGCTTAGTAATGCTACACAAAACTGCAGACTATGTACATTTTCTCAACAGTTGTATCTGAAACAGAAGGGCTGATTACGGTCATGCACAGCAACGAAGTGACACAGATATCACTACGTGTGACATCGATAAAGCAACACAGCACTTGGCAAATATGGCAATCTCCTACAATTTCTTCAGTACATTGGAATATCGATTGCTGTTGAAAACTATGCATACATACAACTGTCAGACCAACAGCACAGGAATAAAACAGCATAGAAAAAAGTGTAAATGCATGCAGCTAAAACTAGCTCATCGACACCAACATACTCAGAGTGCAAAACACAGAGCTACATGTCTACATCATTTAGAGTGACCGCCATGTCAGTCTACCGCACAAAACATAAAAAGACACGAAACATTACATAACACCAGCAGAGTAGTACCGAGCAACGAACAATCACAATATATTTTACATCACTTATCTCGCCACCTTTCCTACATTTATAGAAATTATCTGCTGATAATATGCCACATTTATCAATGCAGCAATAGTCCGAAAGTACACAAAGTGAATAAAATTAACTAACCCTGCACTGTACTATAGTACTACTGAACTAACACATCCGTACAGAACAAAACAATCGAACGCCGGCGGACACACAAAACAGATTAACATGTACTGTCGTTAGACCACAAGCTTCAGTTTATGTGTGCTCCATTTGACATGATTGGGTAAGTCACGTATGTTGACGCAGACTGGAGTTGAGAGGATGAAGCAATCGGAGCGACAGGCGTTGTGGGTACAGCCGCAACCGTTATTGTAACAGGAACAATCGCATGTGACGGTACACCGATAGCAACAGAGCCGGGGGATGGGTCGACTGCTACTGCGGATGCTGGCACGACTGAGTGCAGAGTGGCAGCAGAGTTCTGATGTAGTGTTGCCGCACCAACTGGATGCAGCGTTGCAGTAGCAATGGGATGCAATCGCGGAGTTGCGGTCATCACGGGGTGCAACGTCGCGGTAGCCGTGACACACGGCCGCAAAGTGGCCACGGCAACAGACGCTGCAGTCGGTGTCTGCTGCGCAACGACCAGTCCACTACCACCTTCGATAGCAATATGTGACAATGCAGCTACGGTGGACGACGACGCAATCACCGCTGGCTTTGCTATCACCTGACTAGCTGCCGGAGACGCTGTCGTTGAACGGTATTTAGCGTTCTGTTCCAGCAGCATCTCGTTGGTAGCAACCAGCACACTTACAGTTCGACGGAGTTCATCGACGTCGTGTCTCAGCGAGCGATTCTCCTCCTCGACCGCACGGTAGTCGGCCAACGTCACCAGCTCCACCTCTCCGTCCACCGGCTCAGTCTTGCGTACCTTACGTATTGTCAATGATGATGACCCAGTCTCACCAGCGCTGAGGTCATCGGCCAATCCTTCCTGCAGGTGCTCGAACTTGCACTTGAGCCCCCGTCGACAGTCGCCCTTCAGAAAGTCCTTGCAGATCGGCACGTCGCCACTGCCGGTGACGGTGTAGCTCCGTGGCCCTGCCGCCAAGCCGCTGGTCGGCAGGTGCCCGGTGCGCCGGTACATATCCTCCTCCTCCCGGGT
>Ga0209782_1001139_pt1 | contig 13392 bp, 8 predicted proteins | sample WorMetmaBAHAMAS1_FD_187390 | JGI IMG/M metagenome (GOLD analysis project Ga0209782, IMG submission 187390) | Marine gutless worms symbiont microbial communities from Max Planck institute for Marine Microbiology, Germany - Inanidrilus... | ecosystem: Host-associated > Annelida > Digestive system >... | reverse complement strand
CCCTTTATCCCCAGACCCCATCCCAGCGCTTTTGCCTTTGGACCCCACTGGGAGATGGGGACTTCTGTCTTCCATTCTGCTCCAGATCTGTGTACCTTCCATCCCCTTGCAAAAATTATGTTGGAAAGGAATATATAGCACAGATTTCAGCTACAAAACTGCAATGGACAAAATAGTATTTCAGAGCAAAGTGCCTCAGCATCGACAGACTTCTGTTGGTACCCAAGCCTTTTCCAAACGAGAGCGTGGTTATTTTTGCAGACTTAAACTAGGGTTTGCTTGGTTTGTTTGGTCTCTAAAACTGCATACATTTTAAAATGCTTTGATGTTGTTTTCAAAATTAAAAAAATATGGATATAAAAAAAATTGAGTTGTTACTCAAACACTGACAGTTCACTTTTGTGCATCAGTGGGCGTGAATCATCGTGTCACAGGGTTTCATAATTTTTGTGAAAGTTTGGTTAAGTAGGCCTTGACAAGTTGCAGTATGTTAGCTTGTGAGGGTAATCTGTATCAAATTTTGTACAACGATAATGCAAAAAATTAGTATTGTAAAGATATTATTATTTGTTAGGCAGCACCACTATACACTGCCAGTACTGTAAGCATTGCTGAACAGCAGTACACTGTGTTTCAAGTTGAATAAGTTTGAACTTTGTTTATATTTTTAATTGAAGTAGTTTCAAGTTACTTTTTAGCTGCGCATGCTGTTAGATGATTTGTTGCTAATTCAGCTCACGCAAGTCCTAACGATTTTAAACGTTGTGATCAGAAGGAGATGCCCCGATCTTATCAGATCTGATAGCAGTAGCAGAGCAGTCCCTATTGACTTTTTCTCTAAGTTTACCTAAAGTAATCTGTGTTGGGCAGAAAGTTAACAGTGGTCCATGCAGTTGAGTTTTTGCATCGAACGATGCACTGAACTGCAGGTTAGTAGGGTCGTGTGACTAGTGTGACCTGCTCTGCTGCTGTTAGACCATGCAGTACTGCACATTATTGCAGCCATGCTGATGGCCATTCACGGGCCTATAATATGTGCCGCTAATAGGCCTGCCAGTAATCAGCACATTCCATCTGTCATTCCATGCTAAAAGGGTTTGAAGGGAGCAGGCTGTATCTATTGACAGCCTCCAGTAGGCCAACCTACTAGGCATTCTCCTCGCTGCAGCTGTTGCATATGCAATTTGTTGCATGTTCCGTTGAGTCAGTGTAGATATGGTAGTGCTCGCATGGTTGATGTTGAAAAAAAACCTGTCACAACACCTCAGTTGAATGACTAGCTGTCGTGCTGATTGATGAACCGGTCTGTTCCTGGCTTCTGTACTCTAGTATGCTGATGCTATATTGCTGAAACCAGTAGGCATTGTTTGTACGTCAGTACTCAGCAGCCACTATCTTTTGCAGCTTTTTACTGCACTTGCTGACACTCGTTTATGTCCTTCTGTATCGTTGGAATTTAAGTGTACAGTTTGACTTAACCTTAGCTGTTCGTTATACCCTCGCTGGCTAGAAGATACGAGTAGCCAGCAGATAGCATTTTAGCTGGGGATTGTGAGCACTTAGAGTTGGAAATAGCAAATAACAATACAACGTTCAATTGAATGCATATAAACTTTTGATGTTATTGTAGGCACGGCTTGATTGCTTTATAATTGCAACAGAAATGTTGTGGTCTGCAATGAAGTCCAATCTGTCTTCTCGTTTTTAGTTGTGCCTCTCGCATGCTGCAAGTAGTCACGTTTCTGTCCGTGACAAAATAAATTTTTTTCTGTGTCCGAGGCCCAATTTTTGTAACGCTTTTCTTCAAGCTGGTTCGACCGATCTCGATGAAATTTGGCATGATGGGGGCTCTTAGGGGGTAGTACCCCTAAAAATTGGTGAACTTTGGTCCACTTTTTCGGGGAGCACAAATATTTGATTGTGGATATTTCCAGCATCTTTTCAACGATTGCCACAAATTTTTGCAAGGTTAGGGGTTTTGTGGAGTAGCATCCTCCAAAAAAATTTAGGTGAGCTTTGGCCCACATTTTCGGGCAGCACAGCTGGTTTGACCGATTCACCCATAGAGGTGCGACCATATACCGCTAGGTATTCTAGTTTAAACATCATTAACAGTACCGTTGTTAACTACTGTATCACAGAAGTCAACCGATAACATTTTACTTTGTGTGTGTTATGTTGTCCTGTGTTACAGAATTAACACTTTTGTAGTAAAATGTAATACAGTGCTTTGTTTTTATTTGACAGTCTGTTGTGACACTTGATGCCCAATACTAAAACAGCTCATTGTCGGCACTACTGTTCTATCAGCAGTAACTATTGCTGGATCCAACAGTGTTGAGTATTTTCTGGATCTAATGCTGGTGTCTGGTGGCTTTGCATGGTGGCTGTGAGAGTGATATCCCAGCAAGATGTCTGCTGGTGGGAGACCAGTCGGCAAGGTCACTGTGTCTCGCATGAAACCACTTACATCTCGATCTCAGTCAGAGCACTCCGGTATAAACCAGTCTGTTAAGTGTATACCATATTCGTAGATTTTGATGCTATAGCGTTATAAATTGCTTCCTTTTTCTCGTGCTTATATTTTCCTTTCTTACTTAGCCCACTTGGCAAACTTGCCGTCCGGGCTATATATTATGCCAGTTTATTTATTATTTTTTTGAATATATGTTTTATAATGGTCGCTTTCTAGAACAGGTAACTAAGAATATAATGTACTGATCTTCACCACAATTTCAGGATTGGTAGATGGGTGGAAGGGCTTGTTATCATGGTATATCACTTTGTGATCCCTCAACCAATTAAAGTTGAAAAATCAGCATTCTTCACAGACCAATCTCCTTTGTCACGCTGCTATTCCGAAGCAGATTGCAATATCGCAGTTCCGATTTCAAAAGATTAAATGGCATGAATTTCTCTGCATCTTGTATAATTTTGGTGAGAATCAGTTCAGTAAAAAAAGATAACTTTTTCCGCAATACGGCAAAAATCGGCATATCACGCCAAATATCTTGAAATTTCCTAGACCGATCTAACTTTACTGGTTTGGTAGGCATATGAGTGGGGATAATTATCCCGATATTCATTTGGCGTTTGCCCAACTGACGTTACTGTGGCAACCAGTTAAATTTGGGCACTGTTCACAGACGTCTCCAGGAAATGACCTTTACTCTTTGCTCCGGCGTTCAACAATGGATTCGACGGCTGTGAAGTCGCTTTAAAAAGATTTAATGGCAATAATCTGGCTACATCGTGTACAAATTTGGTGAACTTCCATCTGATAAGCTCGGAGTTTACACTGTTAAAACGCACAATTTTTGCTGTGATTCGGCCGCAGTTTGACAATTTTTATTAGCGCGAGATGTAATATATACATCTCGCGCTTATGCTACAATGTCAATGTCCGTCTGTCTGTCCATCTGTCTGTGACGGCAGTGCATTGGCGCATTATAGCTAATTTAGGTTTCAAATTCCTATCCCACTTTACTGCGCATTGCGGCTGCCGTGCTGCAAGCAGCACGGCAGCCGTGCTGCTCGCCGTGCTGCTTGCGGGCAGATCATCTTGCGCCATGCTAGCCAGTGCTAGGTCTCTTGTTCGTCACCTTGGCATTCTGAAACGGATTGGAAGATCGCAATTTTGATTGCAGAAGAGTAATCGGCAATCATTTCTGTACATCTTGTAGAAATTTGGTGAGATTTGGTTCAGTGTCCCCGAAGTTTAGGACATAAGAAATGGTATAGTCGGTGTCAAAAATTTTTCTGGAGTGACTTCAGTTACATTTAGTTGGGGGCAGGGCTGCTAGGCAATGCGGCGATCAGTAAGTTAGTGTGTTTCATTATTATTCGCTAGGGGGTGACACTACGGCGCCGTATGGGCTATACAGTGGACTTTGCCACACATTTCTAGTTTACTTCTCGTCTTTTTTTGAGAAAAAGCCCGCTCTGTTTCCAGGCCAGATGTTGTAAGAGGCAACTGAACCTGGATTGTAATTTGTCTGGGTTTATTGTGTTGTATTTTTTCTGTGTTTGATGATTTGTAGTGTGTTGATTTAGTGGTTGTATCTTTAATTTCGTGTTAGTGTCAGTTTACGGTATCGTTATGGTTTTTTCCCGGCTTTAATTTTTAATCTTTTGAGTACTATCCAAGAGATTGGCTGATAAAAATGTCTCCAATATGACCTGTTTAGTGTTGAGTGGGACATTAAACCTTAACACAGTCAATCAAGTATAAAGTGGCTGTTTTCAACAGTACTTTTTATGATGGTACTGATCGTTCCTGCCCATGTGCTTATCACTTTAAAGAAAGTTAAGCAGAATCAAAGCTTTCGGAATTGCCCATTACTTGTGTGATTTTGTAGCAGAATGGTGTAGTATAATTTCATAAAAACGGCTGTTTTATCAACTTTTTTTGGAATACATGAATTGTGTTAATAAACGTTTTTAAAGCAACAGTCTACTGGTATTTAACTTACACCAGCTATCTTATGAGAAATATGATATGAATGCAGGAGCAGTTACTGAAGAAGACTTTGAGAAATCATTTGAAGATGTTCCCACCGTATCGGTAATTGTCAGTGTCTGTTGATTGTTTGCTTGTACCATAAAATTTATCAACATGTAGTTATTTACTAACTGAACTGTCTATAAAGCAGCTCTCCATATTGTGAGTACCATTTGTAATGAATTATTTTGTACCTATATCCGCACGTGCAGTTTTTTAAATAGATTTTTTGCTCTTATGCTATTGATGCTATTTGATGAGTTCCTGATTATATTTCTTTCTTATTTAGAATTATTTATGACTATTAAATTTATTTAGAAAATGATTGTGAACAAATTGTAGATTTCTTCGTTGGATGCAGTACGTAATAAATATAGAAATAATGTTCTAGTGGACTAATTATCTGTTTGCGGTGATGTTACAACAGATATTTTCACCAAAAGAAGTAACTGACCACCTGACCAGAATCCGCGAAACTCTCTCCAATTCCACGTGTGACTGGGAGAAAAGAGTGGAAGCGGTAATTTGTTAATTATGTTATTTGTATATTGTGTAGTACCGGTATTACAATATGATATTACTCGTATATAGTAAATAACGAAAAATGTTTAGTATGGGCTGTAAACCTAATGGAGCCAGCTTAGTCTAGTACCGCACAGAACCACAAACTGAAAAAAATAACAACAAATTTTTTAAAATGTAGGTGCTGAGAAATTAACTTCATATTCAGAGAGTGAATGCACTTGTTGCAGTGTTTAGTGTTTGTTGCTATTAGTGCTTTGATGTTAAAGAACAGCATCTAACCTAAACGTTCTACTGCAGTAATTACAGCCCGCAACGTGAGGATGTATAGGTTTTGCCATGTGTGTGTGTGTGTGTGTGTGTGTTTTTGTGTCTGTCCGGGTGCCAAAAACTGATCACTACATCACCTTTGCATTCACCTGGGGGTTTAGACCCATTCAGGCATGTACGTTTGTCCGTCCAGCTTCATATGAAGCCAGCCTGTCAGAATCTTTATGCCGGCTAACTGGTGTGGTATGGAACACACATGGTTTCGCCATCTCAGATTCAGTGACGTGAAACACTCTTCCTATGATTGTTTGCAACTTGTTACAGACTTGACTTGTGTTCTGTCGGTGACTTCAGTGCTATTTTTCACTGTTTGCTGGGCAGCGGGAAAAGCATCCATCCCGTAACAGATTGAGTGATGGATGGAGTGCCGGTGTGGTTGTCTGTCTAGAGCGAAGTGCAAATGATCTGCATATGGGCCAGCTGATTCCGCTGCCACCCCATCATCTCTTCCTTCGTTACAATCCAGAATGGTTGTGCCTTTCTGGTACTGGCTTACTCAGGTTGTCCTGGACAAGAGGATGTTAAATGGGTGTAGTAGTTCAGTAGGTGACTTAAAGCTGAACTGTTCAGTGGAGCATACGTAGCACGTGTAGATAGATTTTGATAAGAGGGGGGCACATTAGAACTGCCCTTGTTGTACTATGTTGTGTCATAAGTTGACATTTTATATCATCTGATGACATTTATGAGGATTTTCACACACAGCTTGACATACCTATCAACTGGCGGCATCGGCAGTTTGCAAAATGCTTTATTTTGTGGGTCATGTAAGGTTATTAGAGTGTGCTCTGGAATTCCTTGATTATATAGGGTTGCTGAGGTGCTCCTGGGTCTTACAGGGTTAGATACTTTAGTTTTTGGCTGTATGTTGCCAGCTGATATGACATTGAAGTATGTGTGTATGTATCAGCTGAAGCATATTCGTTCGGTGCTGTGCTGTGATGCTGTGGACGTGTCTGAACTGCATCAGCAGCTGCGCTCACTCGATGTCGGACTCCACGTTTCCGTCAAGAACTTGCGATCGCAAGTCGTCCGCGAAGCATGCATTACCATCGCGTCAGCATCGTATTTTATTAGTTGTTTATTACTGTTATTATTCGAACCTTGCATGATGTGTATCTGTGGCGGTCGATCAGAATATTTTTGTGTTGGTTTCTTCTTGTCTCGGGTGTGTCGCAGAGCTATGTGAATAGCCCCATCTGTTTATGTCTGAACGTTATGCAAGGTGACCTAAACTGGCTATAGTTTTTTAATGTTTGTTTTGTCTTTTATGGTATCTTTCAGTTTTGGGGTGCAGGCCTAATTTTACTGCACCATGTTTAGCTTCTTTGGTACTATGCTAAATGGTTGGTTGGTTGGTTTGTTGGTTAGAGCTTAACGACGCTTTTAACATAGTTTAGGTCATATCGCGCCTTTAAGGTCAAGACTATATTGTAACCATGCTAAATGATTAGCTGGAAAGAACATCTTGAAATGACCAATTTTCTTGTCAAGTGTGATGTGAAACCTTAACATAGTTAACCACTTTGGTGATTCATTTACTTCTGCTGGATTCATTTTTAGATTTTCTGTCATTGTGTTTATTGACGTGAGTTTTCATTGTCGTAGCTATATCTCGAAACGACTGAGGACCAAGTTCGACGTGCTGGCCGAGTCTCTGATGCCATCTCTCATTGCTCTGCTGCCAAACAGTGCTCGAGTAATGTCCAGTTCCGCTGTTGTCACCATCACTTTCATCATTGCGGTTAGTTACTTTTCTTATTATCGACCGCGTAGCACGGGCGATAATACGTTTGGTAGCTTCCATGTGTCCATTTGTCTGTGGGCACTCTCCTGTTTGAACAGTTTGACCTTTGACCGTGATTTTTGGCATGAGGGTTGACCTTGACCTTGGCTAGCGTGGGATTGTAGGTCAAGCTCGCAGGTCAAAGGTCAAGGTCAAACAGTAAAACTTGTTTACGCTCTCCCGTTTGAACCAGTGGTGACGGAGCAGGTCGATATTAGGACTCGGCTTGCCGAGTTCAGCCAATGGTAATTGCGAATGATCATTACCAGCCCATTGGAATTGTCCGTTTGTCAGTAATCAGGGGGCGTTCAACGTGTCGTGCATAAGCGGTCGATCATCTTTAATTGGAGTTGATGTTTAATTGTGCATTTTGTCTGTTAGCACATTCACATCCGTTATGCCTCGTTAATCCAGCAGGACAGGCCCAGAATTCATAGAGTTTGTTACTCGGACATTTTAGTGCTTACCAACACCTTGTTTACTTACTTTCAATCTTGCAATTGAAGTCCACTTCGTGTAATGACATTATTATTTACATTTTATAACGATAATGTATTAGACCTTCTAAACTGGTAACAGTACTGTGATTCGTAGTCATGGACTCTGCCCATTTGAAATCACCACTAGACAACAGTTAAGTTGTCTGTATTGTTAATTTATAACAAAAACTAATAATATACTAAAATGCTAAATTACTAGTACCAATCCGTGGTTAGGTCGTCATTTTTGGTGTTTCTTTACTCTTTTTTTGAGGATGGATTGAAGCTTTAAGCAAAGAATTTGTGACTAGTACTAGAGTTAGAGCAGATCTTGGTACTGATTCTGGACCATGTCTGGGCCACTCTGGATTGAGTCAGTGCCGGTTCATTTTTATAGATCGGGACTGCTCCAATAGTACCAGTAATTAGTGTCGGCAGCATGTCTCCTTTGACAGTGGTCCATCGTTTATAACGTGGGTAGTTTCTCTGCATGCTGAAATAGATGAATTTGATGAAGTTTGAATGCTGAACTAGACATACCAGTGCTGGTTCCATCAGTCACAATGCTGCAGGATTTGATTACCAACTAATTACCACCAAGGCACCAACCATCGTAAAATTCATGGCATGTTTCATCGCCGTACATCACTACTGGACCACATACTGACCCAGCCAGTCGAGACAGCATAAAATTACTGAATTGGCCCAGTCCAGTTTTTTATGGATCATTCTTTCTCTTACTAGTTATTTGTATAGTAATGCAATATTTTGAAGCATGACAGAACTATATATTTCAGCTGAAGGTTGAATTTTTGTTGTAGAACACTCCCACAGCACGATTAATTCCAGGCATTGCCAGCAACCTCCAGTCCAAGTCAAATACAATACGCAGGTACATGTGTCGGCTTTTATGTTTGTTGCTTGCCTTGTCCAGTTTAATTTCATTGCATGCCATTTCGTCGTCATTCTGAAATACCCAGTCTGGTTATTATTTTGTGTGACAAAGAAGAATTTGCATTTTATATTTAATAAATTAGCAGCTACTGGAGTAACCACATGTTTTTGTTGAAGACATAGATGTAAAAACATTCAAGAAAAATTTTTAAAAACATAAAAAAAACCTTAAAAATACAGAAAAGTAAAATGTTTAAAAATGTGATAAAAGCATTCATTAAATACAAAAGCAGTAAGTAGGTAAAATAACATAATTCCTGCATACTGTTCAATTGTCGATGCTTTCCATATTTTAATTTTACCATGCTACATTTTTCATCCATTTTGAATATGTGATTGAAAGGCAAAGCAACGTAGCAAATGACACAAAATTCATTAAAATACTCAAAACATGATATAAATAAATAAAAAACAATTAATAAATATGTTTTACATCTATAGCGGAAGTCTTTTCTAACATAATTTTTTTCATGGATTCTCATCTTCTTTCAGTCTGAGGTTTCTTAGAATATGATAAATGGACAGGGCTTTTTCTTTATACTGAATCATTTTATAAATTTATTTAAGTTCGTAACAAAGTGTAAACATTTAAAATGTTGTAAGTCAATAATATTTCTGGTCCTAATGCACTAGTCGCTCTCATTAAGGGCATACATATTCTATAAACTCTGCTTGAACAACCTTGCATTTCTTATCTTAGGGTGCTACCTAACATAGGTTGAACTATATAGTGGACATAAAACAGTTGTAGGTGTGCGTTTACATGTGTATTATTTTTATTTTTGTAATCATTGTTATAATCAGATTAGCATTTCCTGATCAGTGCCATTGTGCAGTAGTTGTTATAGCATTGATTGTGCACACGTAGTACGCTGAAGTATCTATGGTACCGATGTGCAGTTGCTGCTGCCAGTTCATCAGTCAGTTGCTGGAGTGTTGGCCGAAACACTGCATCGAGCGACATCTCAGCACGTTGCAGGATGCCATTAAACGTGGCCTTTCTGATGCCGACTCCGATGCACGAACACACTCTAGGCGGTAAGAGAGTACACCGACAACATCTCGGTATATAGGTGTTTTGTTTTAAAGCTTTGTTTTAAGCTGGTCATTGTGCAACCAGTTGTGTCATTTTTAGCGCGAGATGTACTCGCGCTTATGCTACGATGTCAGTGCCTGTCTGTCTGTCCGTCTGTCTGTCTGTGACGGAAGTGCAATGGCGCATTATAGCTAATTTAGGTTTCAAATTCCGATACCACTTTACCGCGCATTATGGCAGCACGACGGCCGTGCTGCTCGCCTGCTGCATGCGGGCGGATCATCTCGCGCCATGCTAGCCAGTGCTAGGTCTCTTGTGACACTTACCAACCCGGTTGTTGACAACTAGCTTCGTTGTGTATACAAGCATTTTCCTGTTGTATGACTGGTTGTAGAATGGGTTGTGTCGTGTTAATGGGGTTTTATTATCTGTTCAGGTACAGACATGGTTTAGATAATACAGTTGAGGAGGACTCCAGTACCTTATTCCAGTCTGAACAAACTAATTGTCATCAGCAAGCATGCAATGTTTGCTCTGCTTCATTGTCAAAAAAATAGGAAGTGTTTGTGCATTTTAAACAAGACAGATATTTTCATTTTAGCAGCAAAACAGATTTATTAAACCTTAATCCAGTTTTAGCTCTTTAAGAATTAGGATACTTAAGAATGTGTTCAGTGCAGTAAATCTTTTGTGGACAGCCGCAACACTTGCACAAACACTGATCGTATTTTGTTACTTAAGTGGTATGCATGGTTGTTGCAATACTCACTTCACATCAGGCTGTTTTGCTCGTCACACTTGGGTAATAGGAAATGTAACGAATAATTGGAAATGTTTGTTTTGAAGCAACCACGCTGGTGATGTAGATGTCACGAGAAAACTTAGTTGCTGTAATCTTGTTACAGAATGCATTCTAGGCTATATTTTTGGGCCATGTAGTGTATTAAATTCGTAGAATCCAGAATGCATCCGTGCGTACTGCATGAATACAGAGCATTCGGTGCGTTTGCTGAGCACTTCCCTGAGCAAGCCGCAAGCGTCCTCAGTTCATACGACAGAACTCGGCAACGACAGCTGCTTGCGGAAACATCAAGTGCTACTGCGTCGGCACTGGAAGCCATTATTGCTCGTGGCAATTCACGACAGCCACAAGGCAGCAGTATTAGATCTTCTTCAGCGCAACGACGACCGTTGATAGATGAAGCTGGTATAATGTCATTTGTGTTGCACTTGTATATGTAAATGTATGTATATATTTCAGAAATAAATTAAGAATTATTACAAATTAAAATGTGATTTTTTCATATTTTGTCGAATGTTATTATTAAATTAAAGACCATGTCACTGGAAATATTGTCGCTAAACCAAGATGATGCAGTTGGTTAGTAATGCATTTAGAAGCGATCTGTTATTTGTTAGTTGAAGCAAAGTCTTCTCCCTAAGCAAATTATTTACTGTGTGCATTGAAAGCTTAAATTGCTATTCTTGACCAAACGACTCGATATTTACTGGTATACTTTATCTGTTATATAGTACATAGTGCTGTAAAAACTAGAATGACCTGAACTATGTTGAAAGTGCCATTTCATCATGATCAACCAGCTAACGAACCATTAACACAGAAAGACTCCAGTCATGGTTGCATCAACAACTAGCAACATTTGTGGGACAACTGAAGAAATTACCTGCCTACTTGTGGTTATAAAATTTAGTTTTGGTTTTCTCTGCCTTTTGCTTTTGGCTCTGTGTACATGTACTCCGTGATCAGCCTCACCCAGCAGTTACTGATGCCATTTTCTCCTATGATTGTGACCTTGACCTTCTAACTGGACCTAGATAGTGTCATACACGGACTTGCGCTACCCTGTCTGAATCAACTAGTTCGGGTCTCTGAACTACCTGGTCGCCGCCGTCTTCGTTCATCATCTTCACTGCAACTGCTCGTGCCTCCATTCCGGCTTAAAACCGTCGGTCGACATTCCTTTCCAGTCGCCTCGTCACTCCTATGGAATTCGCTGCCATCTGATATTCAGTCATCTCCATCCCTCCCTGTTTTCCGTCAATGCCTAAAAACAATTCTATTCCGGCAATCATTTCCTGATATTGTACTGTGATGCTACTACGCCTCTGTGGTCTTTGTAATAGTTCTGCTATTTAAGCCACACTAAAAATAACTGATTGACATTGACATTGACATCAGCATACCATATGTCTAGATCAAAGGTTATTTAGTTAAAAAGAACATTAGGTGGCTGTTATTGGTTTATGTGATGTCTTGTTATGCCTATGCAAACTGATTGTCACACTTCTTTACGATAATGTTAGTAGTAAGCTAATATTAGTAGTACGTAGTTTTTGCCATCTTTATCGTCATTTTGCTTGCAAGAGCGCTTGCTGTTTGGTGTCGTTTCTGTGCATTTTGATGACGAGTCTTTGCTTGACGCTGGTGACGGTGATGTTTGATTATTTAACATTTCACCACCACTAACAAGCAGCTAGTGACAGCTTGCAGCTGCGATGGTGATCTCTGCTCAGGGGCTTCGTGTAGCACTCCAGATCTAATACCGGTCATGTCCGGCAGCCCTTTACGCCGACATAACTCGCTGCGTGCACATAACCCGACGTCTAACTCTCCGGCACCGGCCACTGCAGCTTCTCGTGAGTGCATAACTTGCCGCCTTTTTACTTGCTGAGCTGTGTGTATTCAAACGATCATTACCAGAGTTGTAGAAGAAAGTGTGGAGAGCTGGCAACAGAGGATGGAAGGCTTTTCATTGGGAGACTGGTGTAGAGTGAAGAAACAGTGAGGCTACACTGTAAAAAATATCCATACATCCACAGATATTTTGTGGCGATTTTTCCACATTTTAACGGAACCGGTTCAATATATGTCTGTACCCGTAAATCGACGGAATAATGGAGCCCAGGCCCACAATGGGCCTTGGCTTTGTTATTCCGTCGATTTATGGGTACAAACGTATGCGGAACCGGTTTCATTATAATCTGGAAAACTGGCCGTGGATATACGTATATTTTTACAGTGTAGACTGTTTGTTTGGGTCAGTGCTTTGTGTTGCCCTAAGTGACTTTTACCCTGCTAACTGAGTGACTGGATGGACGTCTATTGTGTGAAAAGAACTTATACCACTTATCAGGGAAAATGCTCTTCTAGAGTTGCCAGGTGTCCGGAAATGAACCGGACAGTCCACCCGAGTAGATATCAACCCATTACCGGACTATGTACTGTCCGGTATTTTTTTCTAAATCAGAAATCAGTTTTGTGTCGCGATAAGCTATTGAAGAAATCCGACTTCTCTAGATCATTGCTAAACCTGTTGCGTCAATTTTAGAGCATGATATTTATCTTTTACCACGATTTTACATTCACTTGTAAACTAAACAATAAACAAATCAATAGACTGATGGTCCACAAGGACTAGAGGCTAGACCGCAAGTTACTACTAGAGTACTAGACTAGTGTCGTCTTGTAATTTGGCTCAAGTATAGTCTTTGTTATTTAGCCCGCTCGGCAAACTTGCCGGAAGGGCTATATATTTTTACGGATGTTTTTTCTTTATTTTTATTTATTTATTTTTTTTTAATGGTCGACTTTCTAGCCAACGTAGCTGAGACACTAATAGAGCAATCTTTACCAAAATTTCAGGATTGGTAGACAGATGTAAGGACTTGCTCACCTCATTGAGCTTTTTTTGATTTTTCAAGGGACGTTGCCATGGCAACGAGTCAAAGTCGAAAAATCGGCGTTTTTGCCGGACCAATCTAC
>Ga0209782_1001138_pt1 | contig 13398 bp, 10 predicted proteins | sample WorMetmaBAHAMAS1_FD_187390 | JGI IMG/M metagenome (GOLD analysis project Ga0209782, IMG submission 187390) | Marine gutless worms symbiont microbial communities from Max Planck institute for Marine Microbiology, Germany - Inanidrilus... | ecosystem: Host-associated > Annelida > Digestive system... | reverse complement strand
GGTGCTTACGCAACATTTATTTTGCATTTGTACAGCCATATATATTATAAGTAGAGATAAACTGCCAGTTTTGGACCACTTGCGCTTCCAGCACGCCCCCTTTTCGGCGGCCATCTTGAGCAAAGAATATATAACGAGGACAACAATAAGTAAGTAACGGGAAAATAAGGAAGTAACGGCAATAAATAAGTAAGCATTTATGGCGATGACTAGGGTTAGTAAGCCTAGTAGGCTTAGTAGGCTCGCTAACCCTAGACTGGCGGCTAGTAGGCCTAGTAGGCCCGGCAGGCCCTAGCTGGAAGCGAAAGTGATCCAAAACCGGCCGTTTATATGCGTCGGTCGCTATGGACTAGCCAGAAGGACATCATATATCCAGACAACCAAACTGCTCGATGTCTAATAATTTGCGAAAAATCATGGAAAAACAGCTTTCCTACATGAAAATGCTCAATAATAGTTCGATGTAGAGCTAGCTAGGGTTAGCATTGGTAAAGACTAAGCTAGTCTGATGGACTGACTTTCACTGTGCTCATTACATGTTCGACAGTCAAATGCTCAATCTTTATATTTTTGCGAAAAATCACGGAAAAATCGGCTTTTCTTACATGAAATGCTTAATATTGGTTATATATTATACTTTGTAACCGTGTGTGGAAAGTATATTACGCTATTGGCTCATCAAAAGAAAGCCTAGGGTTATGTTAACTGCATGAGAACGGCAACCAAGCATGTTGGAACCAAAAATGATCCAAAAGCTGTTGTTTATATGAGTCGGTCGCTACGGTTATTTTCGGTCAGAATGGACTAGTCCGACGGACTGACTTTCGCTGCGCTCATTAGCTTACATGTCCGACGGTCAAACTGCTCAATCTTTATAATTTGCGAAAAAAAATCATGGAGGGTTATGTAAGCTCTGCATGAAAACATCGTGGCGCAACCGAATGTGACATAAGCAGCAGTTTTAGTGAAATTCATGATGCGAAGCAACAGTCGTTTTGGCCTGAAAGGCCTAGCATGGCAACCTGATTTTCACTGCGCTCATTATATGTCCAAACTGTCAAAATGATTAATTTTTAATATGTTAATATTTTATGCAAAAATCACGGAAAAATTGAACAGATTTTTTTTTATTGCGATAACTAATAAATATTGTTGGAAGTGACAGTTTAATGAAATAGCAGAATCTAGTTGCAATGCGCCACAATGGAACGACTCTGTTTTGTCCGTCTGGACATGTAAATAGGTCTATTGTCATACATAGGCTCACATGATTGTAACTAATTGCAAATAAACATACAACCGACAACTAATGTGGAAATATTATAGTTTTAGCTTACTTGTAGAGTTTACGAGAGAAAACGAATAATACATTTCCTCATTAAAAATTCACACATGCATAAACAACCATGTCGGCACTGGTGCAAGAAACATAAAGCGTTTATGAGAATAACTTTGAAACTAATTATGGTGTTTGAAAATCGCATGAATTAATAAATGTTTTTAAAAAAGAAAAACATAACATATTTCGGAAGATAATATATAGGCTAGAAAGTGGTATTATCAATTTTCGTAAATACATCGATGCTAGCTTTCAAAGCGGTTTTCACACAAAGTGATAATAGTAAAATACACACGAAGCACATGAGCTAAAGCGGACAATTGTGTAGAAATGACGTTTGCAAATAAACGTATAATAGCCCATCAATGTGGAAATAGTATAGTTTTAATTTACTTGTAGAGATTATGAGAGAAAACGAATATTATGTTTTCTCATTAAAAAATGATATTGACATAAACGATCATGGAACCGGAGACATAAAGACATAGGCTTAACGTGTTTTATGAGAATAAAATTGAAACTAATTGTGGTGTTTGAAAATCGCAAGAAACAATAAAAAGTTTATGAAAAATACGTAACTTATCTCACGAAATAATAAGTAGAAAGTGGTATTATCATTTTCGTAATCAAGTAGTAACGAGTGAAAAACCTATAGGACTATTATGGTAGCAGCAGCAGCAGCAGCAGCAGTCGTATAATACTGCTGCTGCTGCTACTGCTGCAAATAGTAGTGCCTTCTTTGGAATCATGATTTACGAAGCTCGAGTTTTACTTAGTTTTAAACTCGATGGAAAGGGAAGTCTTCAAGCGCTTTGTAGAGTTCATAAGACGATCTATGAAGAGAACACAAGTTCGAAAAGGCCAACATGTTGTTTGTGAAGACATTATAAACTCAAAAAGTGAGTTTGCGCTTAGCATTCGGAGTAGGTGTAGGCCTAACAAGCGCACCGAGATGACCATAAATCTGGCGTTGTCTCACTTTATGACAATCATGCAGGATTTGAGCAGCATCAACAAGCATTCCACTGCTTCCACTGATCTGAACGAGTGCATCTGCCGCCTCACATTCCTTCTCAAAGGTGCACTACTCTTCGCCGTCGGATAGCTTTCGTCAAGCAGTACACCACATGACGAAAATGAGTCCATCGACGCTGACGACGATGTCCAAGAAGCTGCCGCAGCCTTCATTAACGCTTCTATATACACACCAGTGCACAACTAACTAACTAACTAATACATATCCGATCTTGTTCATTGAAGTAGATCGAATGGAAATGGGGACTTATTTCTGTTTTAGTCTCACCATTCGCAATATAACTGCTAGAATTAGATCCATAGGCAACTTATAGTTTCATCCTCAGCATCGTCTGGGAGCTACTGCGTGTTGGAAGGTGGCAACTTTAAAGAAACAATACGGCCGGCACGTTAGAAGTCTGTTTTATTTCATTTCTTTGAAGTCGCCGCAATGACAGTCATTAATTAGATTAGTCATCAGCTGCTGATGTCAGGCAATGACAGACATATCCATCGCCTTATATAAATACGGACTTATTGCTGCTTTAGTAACACTTATCGCAATATAACTACCATTAAGTATAAGGATATTGTTACATTTTGTTTAAAATTATAGTCGACTTAGATTCAACTATTGCACTATAATGTAGTTTCTCCCACAACCCTCGATGTTGTCTTGAAAACAGTGCGCAGTATGGCAGCAACTTCAAAAGAAACAAAACGGTTGACATGTAAGCTAGTTAGACGGAAGTCTGTTTTATTTCAGTCTTTGAAGTAGCCGGTTTGATGGTCATAAATTAAGACTAGTCATCACTGTGACAATGTAGGCCTAAGCCTACTACCATAGGTGTTGACATCAGCAATGTCCGATCTTGTCCGCTGTTTGTGGAAATGCAGACTTATTTCTGTTTTGACTGCTGTTGTTTTAGAAAACAATGTTATTAAGAATCATTATGCGACCTAGATACAACGATTCACACTAACCTGCAGGATGTTGTAGTTGTTGTTGTTGATGTTGTTGATGTGAAAGCATTGGTCTGAAAAACGAATTCCATCGGATGATGATCTGAGGTAGGTCGCTGTGGCGCGCTTTCGTCGCGGTAGTTCGTTCATCATTGTTCACTAAAACATTTACAATAATTATCATCATCATTGACTAGTGTATTTCTCGCATTATTTCAATGCGGTTCCATTCAAGTCTAGCAGTAGCAAATCTCGTGTATGTCCAACTTGCGGAGAATGAAGTTATTTCCTATGCTAAGTGCAAAGACGATGACGGTGGGGGAAAATCAATGATAGAAATAGACACTTACAAATTAAGTAAAATCATAGCAACAATGTTAACTAACCTTTCGAAGATAGCAGAGTTGACGGTATTACATGAGCATCAACGACTGCAGCAGCAGTAGTATCACTCATCGACGTCACGTGATCATCTTCATCGAGCTCGTCGATAGTGACTTTAACAAGACACCATGCACAAATGTTTTTAATTAGCTCACTTGCAAGGCAAACATAATTAATACATTAGCAAAATGCTAGAATTTTTGTCAGTTCACGAGTCTATTATGTTCTAACAATGAGATTAAATTAATAATAATGTCTGCGCAAGTATGTCGCGGCTAACCCGTTGGAGATGGCTACGACGTTGCAACGTAGTCGACATCGTTGAACGTCGTTATAGTCGGATCATACGCCTGCTGTGATGTACCGTCGCAAGGTAGACTGGGGCTCATAGTCCACTGTGATGTATGACCTCCCCCTCCGTCGCTATCGTTGCCGTCACAGCTGTCGTCATTGCTGTCATACGGTGATGAAGCAGGACACGAAGGTCCGTGTGCTGTTAAATCATTGGACTTTTGGGATGCCAGATCGGAGCTCATAGTCCTGTGTGACGATGTAACAGGAACAAGATGCGATGAGCATTGTGTCGTTGTAGCAATGGACTTCATGTGAAAATGATCGGCTGACTGACGGCAGCCTCGATCACTAAACACGTATACACACGAAATAAATTAATTAATTAACTTAGACACGATAATATGTGGTAACATCATCATCATCATCATTACATGCCGATAAACAAATGCTGAAATGACAGCATTTGAGTTAATAAAAGCTTTGTGGAGACTGTCGTTTACAACACAGCAATATTGTATAAAGTCTCAATCTATAGTTATAGGCTATAAGCTAATATAATGTTATGGAAAACATTAGCCGATGGAGTACCAGAAAAAAGAAGAATGAAGAACGAAACATCTCCGCCGTCGCTGTCGTCGTTGGCGTCACACTGACGCAATGAACGTCAATCCCATACTAAACATATTCAACATGTAGCAATTAGAATACGACACACACACACCGTCGCATAAACACTATACACAAGTAAGAATACAATGTGCATTAATCACCTTCCAAGTAGATGCCACCTCTGCCGTCGCCGCCGATGCCACCCGCAGCACCGCCTGCGGTGCCACCCTCGGCAGCGCTGTCGTTGTCATCGTCGTCCCACCACTCGCCCTCGTCCGACTCACTCGACGATGAATAAGTCGACGGTGGAGGCGGTCCGGGCGGTCCTGGCTCCCGTTGGAGCAACTGATTGAGCAGCAGCAGCATTCCACGTCCAAGTAAGGGTCGCCCCAGTCCGGGCGTCGGGCATTGCTGAATCACCCTCGCCACTTGTCGTTCGTGTGGAGGCGCTGCCAACGCCTCGCATCTCTCGGATGGAATGGGCAGCACCTCCACAGTGTCCCAGTCTATTGGCGCCTCCACTACCGCCGTACAACTGCCACGGGTAGACGAAACGTACTGCTACAAGCTCCATACTCGTGTAGCATATATGCCCAGCGACTAGGAAGCGAGTAGCCACGCTCGTTTAGTCTGATCGGAAACTCGGTCGTTGTAAAATCGACTAGCTGACATGCCACGACGTTCGATGCCAGATCTTCCAGCGATTCCTCACCACCCCAAACTAGGGTGACTTCAACCATCCCACGCATGCGCGCCTCGTCACTGTCCGATACACAAAACAGACAGGACGGCGATGTCGTTGGAGACATCCATCGACGGTGATACGGCAGGCATGGATCATGCAATAGCTGGACGTGAACACTCCAATACAGCACGTCAGCATTAGGATTGCGGCGATGCCACCAAGGAAGTGCTGCATGCATTAAAGGAATGCGCGCGACAAGCGACGAGGATAAGGCCGACAGCTGACGCCATACGACGTGGATCACCGCTGCCACAACCAGTCGCAACGGCAAGATCGAACCGAGAACCGCTCGCATGACGTCAGACGGTCTATCGAACGAGCAAGCAAGCGAGTGGTGTGATTCGAGCAGTCAGCGCACTCAGTTATACTCAGTCGGACGCCGACGACGATGACAGATGACAAATTGTTAACAACGCCTTATCGTAGGTCTATACGTACCTGTTTTGCCTCAATCAGTTAGCCTAATGTTGATGTTGATGTTGATGTTATTATAGGCATCTAACATAGTCGCAGAGTATTGCTAAGCCTAGCTGAATTAAATCTACTCGGAAAATACATTTTTCAACACGTAATAATTAGGCTATAGGCTATAGGAACAATGCGATAACCAACGATGAGCACGCAACCATAGATAGACTAGACCATGGTACACGATAATCTATATCGTGTATATCTTCAAGAAATTCCAGCTTAAGAACAACATAAACGTATAGCCTAGGCTATCATACAATAGGCTACAACTACTAGGCTACTAAGTGATAATTACGTAAGTTAATATTGTAATACTATACGTCTCACCGTCGACCCCGACAGAGAGCTACCGCTGCTGCTACTGCTACACGCTGAATAGTGGCAACTTCAAAAGAAACAATACAGTTGACACGTTAGAAGTCTGTTTTATTTCAGTCTTTGAAGTCGCCACATTGACAATCATTAGTCATAATCACGTGATACTTCGTGCTAGCATGTGAGGTCAGCAGCAATGCAGACATGTCCGATCTTGTCCTTTGACTTACATCGAATGCGAGTCTGATTTTATTTCTAAACTATGAAGTAAATGCGAATCAATTTCAGCTTTAGCCTATATTCACACCGTCGCAATATAACTGCTACTAAGTAGCTAATGACAATTTGAAATGATGTTCTAAAATAGAATTAACTTCGTTCACTAGGCAACTTAGATTTATCAATTAGTCTAAGCCTAAGCCTATGCGTTTCACCCTCGGTGACAACCGGGAGCTGCAACGCGCCTGATGGCGGCAACTTCAAAAGAAACAATACAGTTCAAAGTTGCATGGTTTCTTTCAGAATTCTTTTTTATTTCACTCTTTAAAGTCGCCGCATTGACAATAAGACGTAGCCTACTAATACGGTGTTATGCAAAGACGAGAATAGGCTAAGAAAAGTTAATAGCTTTGCCTAGTTATTCGGTTGATGTGTGCGATGATTGTCCAAAATAAAATACGCAATTCGTTAAAATTGAAACAACCGTATTATTATTATTATTTGGAAAAATAACACTATGCCATTCCGATAGGTCTAATTCTAGGCAAAAATCAACGCAGTCGAACGCAATGCACTCGATTAGATTAATTTCGAGTCACAACGTCCAACGTTGACAAATTCGCATCATGTGCTAGCCTAGACGTACGACGGTGAGCATGCGGAGTTTTTAAAGAATAAATCCTGCAGTCGCTGCAGAAAAATCTTATCAACTTAGCGAAGCGAACAGATTAGAATGCTATTTAGTATTTCTCATCACACCAGATGCTATGCAAGCGTTTGCACTCAAGTTAGCCTATAACTAAGCTAACCGTGTCTGTCCTAAGTGTTTTTCCCGCAATCAAATCTTAAATTTTATTTGCCATATAGGCTAGCCGTTTTCAATAAGTAAAATCCATACCGATTTCGATCCAAAATGAAAATAATAATTCATAGCATGGCGGTAGCCTAAGCAAAGTAATGAGTAGGCACGTCTAATTAGGCATAGGGTCAACGTTTACAACAACATCACAGGCGCCAGAGTCGACGTTGGTGGCAGCGGCGGCAACGTCTGCGACGTCAGCGCCGCGGGCACCGGCGTCGACACCGAGGTCGGCGACGATGGCCACTCCCTTAGCCTGAGCTCGAGAGTGGGCGGGATTATAGAATTATAGTAAATCGTGGTTGGTCAATATTTGTAACGATGTAGTTGGCGACGAACGAATCGTATCCGATCGGACGGCAGCTTAATAGAGGCCACAAAATGAAGTTATAGCTTATTATTAGGCGAAGTTTATATCTAAGCCAAGGTAGCCTATGACGACGACGACAACGACTACGACGACTACAATGATGATGGCGACAATCGATATACCTTGCAGTGGCGATGAGGTGGGAGCAGCAGTGGGTCCCGAGGAGGACGTCGGAGTGGCAACGACACAAGCGCTGACGGGTTCTTCGTTCGCTCTTGGTAATAGGCAGGATCGTGTGCTGAGGATTGAGGCGGGCGATGTGAAAATAACGTCCACGTCCGTGCCGGATAAGCATGTGACGTTGTCAATGAAGCGTTGGGCGTGCTTCATGTCGATTCGCGAGAAGGTCGACATCGAGGTGCGAGAGGTCAATCATCAGACACGTCCGGTGGGTTATCGTGCACACATTGGCGATCTATACTACGTGTCCGTGACCTCCGGATATGTATGTGTTGACATTCGTCGTTTTTACGTTCCATATGGGCTTGCGAGCAAGAATGTGCGTCCTACTCGCAGTGAATTGGTCTTCGCCTTGACAAGTGGGCACATCTACTAGAACTCTTGCCGACTATTCACGAACAGCATCAGCAGTTGAATGTCATCGCTCAATCGAGCGACGAGGAAACAGACAAAAGGCAATAGCCTAGGCTGTATAATATGCTATGATATGCAAGACTTTTTCACGTTAACTAGCCTAGATACATTCAGTTTTGTTTGATAACGATAATGATGATGATGCCGATGTTGTGAATACATAAGTTCATTTGTTTTAAATGTGTGTGGTTTGCATGACAAACTACTCGGAAGACATGACAAAATGAAATGCACAAAAAGCGAGATTTTCCATCATCATCATGACAAACGTGGACATAGATTTAAAATAAAACATTAATAAAATATATTAAATAAATAAATAAATCCTTACAATCTCCATGAGACTATGCAAAATACCCTTATCGTTATTGCCAGTGCGAAAATGCCAAAAATCTTGGGAAAAATCCTAGAATCTTAAAATCAGCGTTATTGCCACTTTGCTCAAGATGGTAGGCCTATCTTTAGGCCTATGGATAGGACTAGAGCTAAGTCTACTAGGCCTACTAAGCCTATTGCTAGGACTGGAGCTAGCGCTAGGGTTAGGGCTAGACTAGCCCTAGCCATAGGGCTAGGTCCAAAAGCGTCAAGAGAACGGTGGGGTTTTCCCATACTCTGGGGATTTCCCATCATCATCATCATCATCATCATGACAAACGTGGTCATAGATTTAAAATAAAAGATTAATAAAACATATTAAATAAATAAATAAAGTAAATTCCACATATAAATCTTCCATAAGTATAGGCCTATGCAAAACCCTAGGCTTACGACTAGTAGGTCTACTAGCCCTAGCCTGGCCTATAACCACGTTTGCAACCATTATAACCACAGAATATAGTGGGAATTCCCGAAGCTCTGGAATTTCCCATCTTGAGTAAAGAATATTTAATATATTTAATAACATTTAAATAATATTAAATAGTCGGTTGCTAGGGCTAAATAACAAAAAATCCCTAAAATCCATAGATTTTTTGGTATTTTTGGCATTTTCGGTATAAAATGCCAGAAAATCTTGGGAAAAATCCAATAATCTCTTACTTACTTATTGCGGTGGTAATTAAATATTTATAAATATTTTTTGGAATGGCCAAGATGGCGAAAACCGGAAGTAGAAATGGTCCAAAACCGGCAGTTTATCTCTACTATTATATGGTCTAGAAGTGTATGGCAACAGATTTCCCTCTTATTTAGATAAATTAACCATACAGAATAATAAACTTCTTAGAATTTTACAGAAAAAAGGATGCACTTGTTGTCATGAAAGGTTATGTCTGCAGTACAATACTCTGCCTCCTGTACAGCTGTTCAATTACCAGGTCTTGAATCTTGTACACAAAGTGGTATACTCTTCTCGTTTATTGCCTTCTATATTCCATAACTATTTTACACTTATTATCGCATGTTAATACCAGATTTGGACAACGAATATTGAGATATAAAGGTAGTCAACTGTGGAATCGTTTACCCAGTAACCTTACCAATAGCACTTCATCCCAATCCTTTCGGAAAAAAAACTAAAATTGTTGTTGACTTGTGACCCGATGTAATGTATTGTAATGAATTCTTTCTGGACATTTGCCACATAGATTATTATATTTTAAACCAGACAGTACATATAGTGTAGATTTATTAATGACTGTGTCTCCACTTGCACTTGCACTGCACATGGTTATTGTTTATTCCCCCCCCCCTGTCTTTTCCCCCTTCCTGTTTGTATTAATATTTGTGTTCTTTTGTTTGTTTAGGCGGCCAGTTTAATGAGCATATGCTTTTCTGGCAGCCTTTTGAGCGCTAGCATACACTGTATACACTGTAATATTTCTATTGCTCAGAAAATAAATTTTGATTGATTGATTGTTTAAAAATGTCAGCGCGACAAATGAAGATCGGTAGTCTGATAGTCGCCCAATAACCATATGAAGGTATGCAAATGAGCAATGTCATCTCCTGATTAGTACGTCAATGTTCACCAAATATTTACACGATATAGCTGCATCATCGCCACTACTAATGTGCTCATCTACATAGCAATGATCTGATTTCCTATACAGGGTGCGCCAATAAAAAACAATCCCTTAGGATAATTTATTCATTATCTCAGTTACTGTAACAGATTTTTTCACCAAATTTACAGGTTTCCCAGAGGAGGATTCGCATCATACATGTATATACAGCAAATTTCGTTACAATATTTGCTGTGGTTTAGAAATTACAACCATTTTAACTTAAAAGTACAGTTTTGTAAGTGAACCAGTAACTAAACTTCAATTCTGATGTAAAAATAACAGAAAGTGCACCATATGGATGTGCCAACAGATTACCATGTGTGAGGTACTATGCTGGGACACTATCAAAGACACATGCCAAAGCTGGCCAACGTAAGGCCGAGAAAAAAGACCGTTTTGTCGACGATACAGAATGATCTGCTTCACGAGTTCACTGATAAGGCAATTGTATCATTTTGCAACAGACTTTGATCGTGTGTTGCTGCAACTGGTGGGGCACTGACATTGAGAACAGTCTGTTTAAATACAGAGTGAGCTATGGGCATCTGACATTCATGATTAAAACATTTGAACTATTGATGAAAAGCTGTGAAAAATTGATTTGTTACTCGTGCATATTCCATGTGCAACTGCATGTTCACTTGAAAAAGTGAACTTTAAAGTTTAAACTGCTGTATTCGAGGAACTGTATCCGTTATTTCAATAAAATTTGCAGGATATGTTGCGTGAATATTCGCATACAAAGTCTGAAAGTTTGGCACAAATTCGTACTACCATGGCTGTAATACAGCATTTTTGCTAGGGGATTGTTTTTTATTGGCGCACCCTGTAGAACGCCAGTTCATAGACTGAACGTGGTATCAATGTTCACCATTTGCTCACACCTCCCAAATTAATTAGTTACTATAGCAAAGTCCATTGAGCGATCTCAAAACTAACGTCAGATTAATCATCATAACCCACTTGTCTATCAAAGCTGAAAATTTGGTCAAGATTGGGCAAGCAAATTCTGAGATTATGCCGATTTTTCCCAATTTTCTCACACAAGTACAAAAATGAGCTAACGGAACTCCGGAGCACACCTCACCAAATTTGTAAACGATGTAGCCACGTTCAATGCACTTCTCAGCTGCCCACTGGCATTCCGATATTCTAATATGTTTCGGAAAGGCAAAGCGACAATGAAGATTCCTCATTAAAAACATCCATTTTGCATCCTAAATTGGTTGCCCTAAAAACGACCCTTGAGCAGTTATTGCTAAATGTATGCTGGATTTATCAACCCCTTACATAGTGCAAATATAGACTAGTCATAGATGTTGACAAGACCAAGGTAATGGCAAGTGACGGAACAACTGCCGCAGGTGTACGTTCCTGTACCTTGGGTTCTTGATTACAAAAGAGATGGTGAGTGTACGACAGAATTCCGTACCATGTTAAACTTAGAACATCACTGCAGAAATATGAAAAAGTCACAGCATACCGATTTCAACAAAGATATGGCTAATAAAAGCACTAGTATGGCCTGCAGACACATATGGCTGTGAAAGCTGGACACTCGAAAAGAATGATGAAACACGTTTTGAACTTTTGAGGCCTTTGAGATGAACTGACTAGAAAGATTATGCGTGTTTCGTGGACACAAATGAGTGGGTTCTAAACAACGCTGGACTAATAAAGTAACTGTTATCCACTGCCAACGCAAGAACGCTAACATACTATGGTCGAGAAGAAATAATACAAGAAACAATGCTAGATGCACGCAGGCGAGGAAGACCACGCATAGCCTGGATAGATAACGTCAAAACGTGGACAAGAACAACTATGGAAAAATCAGTCAGAATGAGAAAGTACAACCATGGTATGGCGAACCCTTGGATCGAAAATGGCTAAGGAACAGGAACAGGAACATAGCTCTGTCAACCCTGAACATTTGGTCCAGTATTTCCTAATATCTCGTTGCTTATACACGGTAGGTCGACCATTGATAATATAAATATAAACAACTATATCTGCTAACGCCGATGGACAGCGCGACAGTGCTTCACGTAAAATCGACCATATTGCACTGCCCACCAAGTATAATTACCAGACAACGAGCGTCGGTCGATAGCAAATTGCTACGAGACCGAGAACTGTCGGTTATTACCACTTAATAGATTTGTTGTCTATATGTTATACAAGCAAGTTTGCAACAAACACGGTGACAAATCGAACCGATGGAGCTTATGACTAAGCCTTAGTGTGGCCTCGAGCACCGTAGGTGCGATAAGCTGTAGTCCTTCATTGGCTAAATTGTTTATCGTAGTTCACCAAGTGCCGTGGAGAATTTTTTCTAACTCCACATTTGTCCATAAAAAATGAGTCACGTGAGTAAAACCACGCTCCTTTTGGGGTGATTTGTCATCCCTTTGGCAAAACTTGATAGTCTCGCTTTGTACAAAATTTGAGAGCTCTAGCTTCAGCCATTCCAGATATATAGGTGGACTGCCAAAATTTACAAGAAGCTCTGCTATTGCAGAGGGACCGCACGACGCGCTTGTCAGTACAAATCATGCAACTAAAAAACATCCCATTTTAAAATGATTGCAATCGACAAATGACCTTGACATTTATACGCCTAAGGTCATCGTAATTGCTGCTTTTACGTAGGCCGTATATCACATCCTGTTATTTGTCCTGTTATTACAGTCTCTATCTAGTTCCATTCCCGAGATACTACTACTTTTGAAGTGAACGTTACTGACGATGACCTTGAAAACTCCATCATTTTTCCACAATAAAACTTAACTTACAAGCTACGTGCACCTTCTAATTTATGTGTAAATATATCGTAGGTGAATCACAGTTTATGTATGAGTTATAAGTATTACAAAGGTTTCAAATAGCACAAGTGACCTTCAAACTTGCTCAAGGTCATTGGCACTCATACCATTCGATAGGCCATATATGATTTCCTATTTGTCTTCTATTGTAACTATGTCTCTAACTTGCACCGTTTCCGATATATTATCACTTATTTCCCGAAATTAAAAGACGTCACGTGCCCTTGACCAAGCCCACTCAAGGGAGAATTTGTAATCTCAGTGCTAAAACATCATATGGCAAACCAGTGTACAAAATTTCAAGTTTCTAGCTTTAGCCGTTCTAGAGATATTTTAGGGAGAAATAAAAATTTAAATGAGTCACGTGACCATAACCACGCCCCTTTCAGGG
>Ga0209782_1001137_pt1 | contig 13400 bp, 12 predicted proteins | sample WorMetmaBAHAMAS1_FD_187390 | JGI IMG/M metagenome (GOLD analysis project Ga0209782, IMG submission 187390) | Marine gutless worms symbiont microbial communities from Max Planck institute for Marine Microbiology, Germany - Inanidrilus... | ecosystem: Host-associated > Annelida > Digestive system... | reverse complement strand
GTAGGGGGTGATCCCGTTCGAATTTCGCAATGAACTTTGGTGTCAGAAAACTAGAGTCAAGGGGCTATCATGCGGCGTTATTTGCGTGATCCTACGTTTAGCCATTTTGATACAATACTGGAGTGTGACGGACACACACACACACACACAGACAGACAGACAGACAGACACACGACGACGGCATATACCGCGCTTAGCAAGGCGTCGCGTGGTAAAAATTGTGGTAAACTGATGTTGTTCGTAATATTCTTCATATAAAGAGACACTGATAGCAACGAGCATATTCTAATTGAGGAGAAGATGTCATAGAGTTTTCCTCAGTGGTGTTATTTAAACCATGTCTGTAGTATAATATATGTATGTGCTGCATGTCTGTCTGAAGTTTTACGTACATAAGTTTTACATGGATAATTGTACAATATATAGATCTAACTTACTGGTGAATGAGACTAAACTAGTTATCTGTACTTGCCCATTTACATAAAAATGTGATGTTATCCACAAAACTGTAAGTATGCAACAGATCACATTGTCTCTAGAGGAGAACTAAGCACAGACATAGTAACATACCTCGTGTACAGAAATTTTTGTTTGGACAAATGATTTTTGAGATATGTGAGAGACCGATGTATAGAGATGCTGATCATACTATGCCACCCTAATAATAAATGACGATGGATGGTCATTGATTACTTGTTGATGTGACTGCCATCCAAGTAGCTCCTGACTATTAACGTTGCATGTCAGTCTGAAGTTGTCCATGTGACGCGATCTATTTTGGATTGCATTTATGTGACTGGTGCAGACACAATGGACTTCTCGAAGTTGACGCTACATCAGGCCAAGCGGCTTGAAATGGAGTCGCAAGTTCATGTTCTTGAGCTCGAGAGTCAACTGGAGAAGGAGCGCCGCAGTTTGTCTGATCTGCGCAAGACTCACTACCGGTTGGCTGCCGAGAGCGAAGGATGGGATCAGGAGGTTTGCTATTTTAATTAGCATCATTTGTATCACCATGTTTTACCTATGGTTTTGTGTGTTATTGCTGTGTTATGTTGTTTCATAACATGTATTACTTACTAACAATGTTGTTGAAATTTATTGACGTGATATTTTTTGCAGCCTAGATTTTAATTAAAGTGTAAAAAGCTCCTGTTTCTTATTTTGCCTTCAAGGATTTGATGCTGTTCGTTGGGTACCAGCTTACCCTGAAAATTGGCTGTTAATCAGTGTCTTAAAGGCATTGTATTTAATTTAAATGATTATGAACTTGCAATAGGTGCTCAAGACTATTTATATTCCATTGTACACTGCAGCCTTATTACTGCACATTAGCTGGGTGCCATGGACAGCAAAAAGTTAACTTGTATTATCACCAAATCTGCATAATAATACAGAGTATAATGAGGTTGCAGTGCATTTCAGTGGATGATGTTATGTACTTATTGAATTATAAACATTTTCGTGCAAATGAACTTTAGCTTTCATTAACCTGATTTAATTTTTTTTGGGTGGACTCCTCTGGAGATGGTGACCTCTGCTGTATTGACTGGTCATAATTGCCCAGTTTAACTAACACTGTGTGTAGTGAGTCATCGGTCGCTGTGCAGTAGTGTCCGCAGACTGTTAACAACGACTGGCTTAGTCACTGGGGCCAATTTATTTTTGACCCCTCTCTCCCCACAGAATCGACGTCTTTTAACCGATCGCCATAATTTTTTGCATATGTGATTACATTTGTGACCAGCACCCCAGTACCAAATTACTGGGGGCTTGTGTGCAAATGGGTGAAATAACCAAAATTTTTTTATTTATGGGAACTCACCTACAGGTCAGACCAAGCGACTGATTTTCACGCGTGATGGTTTAAATGATGTGGACTTGCGCAGAGATGTGTGTTTTGGGGTTTTGTTTGATATTGCTATACATTTAGTGGGTCAAACCACCCAAAAAATATCGAAACTGCTGCACCGATCGCAACCAAATTTTGCACAATGATAGAGACCACCAAGTACTGGTGGTCCAAATATGCTCCAAACAAATCCAAGGTGGTGGCAGCCATTATCTTGAAAACTGGAAAAATCATGATATATCACAAACTCTTTAATCAAATTCAAGATGATGAATCGCCATTTACCCTTCTGAATATGTTGAATGAAAATGTAGTATAATTGGTAATAAAACAGCAAATTTAATTATTAAAAACTGCAGTTTATCCACAATGTTAACAGCGATGGATGAAACAGCAAAAGTCATAAAAAGATGATATTACGTAGCATCACATTGACCTTTAGGCGATGTAATGGTGGGTAATATTACCTTTTATGATTTTTACCGGTTTTTATCCATCGCTGGTAACACTGTGGATAAGCTGCAGTTTTAAGTAATTATATGTAGTAGTAACACTAGTAAATGATATTTTTTGTGAATTGCATGTTAAATTTGCTGTAGTTTAGTGGTTAAGTGCCATATAATGTATCCTTTGTATGTTAAAACTGTTGACTGCATGGTGTGTTACACTCTATAAAATCTCTAGCATGTTTTGCCTCAGAAATTGTGCTTAAATATTTGTTCCTCCAATGAAATACGATTGATATGATATGAAAATATTTACAGTGCACTCAGAAGCTGACATAGTCAGCTTAATCTACCGCACTGTACCATACACTGAAAAAATAATGTCCAGAAACTAAAAACAAAAATGCAAAATCTCAGAAGTACCATAAACAGAGAACTGTGGAGTCAGTCTTAAGGAATCAGAGAGTCTATGGAGGGAATGATTTGTGGAAAAGGTAGCTTTAAGCTGGAATTGAAAGAGAGAGCAAGTTATGGATGATGAGAGATGAGATGCAACAGAGGAAGTAGAAGTATTACGGAAGCAGAAGGAGAAACAGAAGAGTCAGAGGTGGGATGAGGTTGACAGAGTGAAGGAGGCCGCTGGTTCATGAGACAAGGTGAAGCATGTCGAAAAGAGCGATCAGTTATTCATGTTTAGTGAGGAATTGTGTCTTTTAGCCACTTTTTTAAAATTCGATGAGCAAGAATTCCATCTTGGAAGAGTTGGGAGTTAAAAAGATTTACTTGCTGAGTAGCTACATCAATGATGAGTGCTTATGCATCCTTTTTAATAATATGTTTGTGATGTCTGAACTTGGTTTTCATCAGTGTTCTAATATTTTTTATCAGATGTTTACTTTTAACAGAGAAGTGGTTCTGTGTGTAATATATGTGACTAATCAGCTAGAATTTGAAGTGTGTGGGTTGTGTTCTTAATAAATTTGTTGATATTAACACCAGTTACTTACTGCATGTTTTGTGTCTGTTTGTAACATCTGGCTTTACAGCACAAATGAGCCGACCTTGTAATTATCAGTAAGTTGACTTTTTTTAAATGAATATGATTACAGTTGGCTTCTGTTGAATAGCTTTAAGTAAATAGTTTTAATCTATGGCACATTGATATTGCAGATTAATTTCTGTTATTTTTAATTGTGGCTTCTTAATTGTAGCACATTATTACGTGTGTCTAATTTGTAGATGCCTTTAATTTAACTATAAATTTCATTTTGGTGTGTATTTATCCAGAGATACCTTGCTGAGATATAATGTTAAATGTTAGTGGGTGCTGGTGTTGTGGAACTGGCTTAATCCTTCCCTCTAGAGTTGGTGGAACTAGAAAGTATAAGGCGATAAAATGTTCAGATTGAATTTCCCTCATTGCTGATGCTTGGAGTTTATTCAATTCTGCAACACTGCTACTGTAGTTGGTGACTGGAATGTGGAAAGGCATCTAGCCAATTATCCGCAAAGGTTCTGTTTCGGGAATATCGCCCAGCTCACTGAGACCAGAATAACTCTTTACAAGAAGGCTGTATAAACAAAAAATGAAAGTAATAGTGGTCTTGTAAGTGTAAAATGTTAATTTATTACTTATGTCAGTTCTTGTAACATGCTGAAGAAAATTTATGATGGCCTCAGCCTCATTATATTTTGCTGTGTGCAGTCACATAGACTGTGCATTGAGTTATTGCTATTAGATAATGTACATATAGTATGTGTATAATATAATTAAATTTAGATATATGAACTTTATTTCTCTTTTTGTTATTACTTTTTTGTTTTATCTTTTTTTGTTGTGTGCTTGGATATTTAATATATGTGTGCATTATTTATCATGCATATTACCTGCCTAGGGACAGAATTACACCTCTCCCCGTGGATTTTATTTTCATTCCCACCCATCTGTAAGAAAATACTTTCCATCTACAGTCCATTCACACTTATCCAGCAGCTAGTAGACAGAATATGGATTCAACAATCTTCTTCAGTGTCATGCCCCTAATGGAGTGTTGCCGCATCAATGATATGTTGCCAGAGCACACAGTCATTGACCTTCCTCAAGGCTGAGTGGATACTGATGTTAGCTGACTCTACATCTGTATTAGTGCTCCACACCAACGTGGTACATGGGTGGGTGCCCTCGATGTCTCCTCTAGTCACTTAGTGGTTGAAGCACGCTCGATTATGATCCTGCGTAGAATTTGAATGTGCCACATGACCAAAGAAATTGTGCCATCTTGTGTTAATCAGAAAGGAAACTGATTATGACTCTGGTGGTCTCCGAGTAAGAAGTGTTGTTGACATGTTTGGTATATGGGAACAAAAAAGTAAACTAAGCATCACAACAATTAACTGATAACGAAATGCAGTTTGTTTCAGTAAAAGTTGGTGGTGGATTCAGTTTGTGTTGCTCATTAAGCACCATAAAGTCCTACTAGATTTTCCACATCTCGTGGGCTTCTACTGCATTTGTAATTATCTCCACAGAAACCCCAAGACATCGGCAACATATCGTTTGGTCCCCATGGAATTTTCATGGATTTCAGAGTATTTCCATCATCCCCGCCATATGCAGTAGTGTGTTACATGTCTGAGTTCGTTAACTCACCACAAGCTGTTGCTGGCATGTATTCAAGTTGTCCACTGCTTGCAGCTTGAGCTTCAGGGCCATTATAGTTTTGTTTCTCATTAAGCATCATTACTCTCGTCATCATCATCAGTTTATCATAATTATCTTTGTAGCTTAATTTTGTTTATTCTGACACATGATAATGTGCTTTCATTTATTTACATACTACTCCCAACATTATACTACATTATTTGTTGTATACTGAAGTTTTTTTCAGCTATGTCCGGTCACTTTTTTCACAGCCCACTATGATAGTAACTTCTTGCATAGTGATGAATGTTGTTGCTGTATGTGGTTTTGTGTGATTGCAATGTTTCGACCTGTCTTGCGATTGTTCATGTCACAGGAATTTTGTGAAGATTTCGACGACTGGGCCAGAATAATCGCAGAACGTGCCAACGATGGCTTGGCAACTGATTTTTAATATCTGTTGTGCTGCTGTTCTAAACAACTGTATAGTGTTATTTCATTTATATCACTGTCAATAGAAAGTTCTTTATCTGCCTTATTGTTTTTACCGATACATATATAGCAAATTTGGTTCAAGTTTTCAGTTGTTTCATTATATAATATTTTGAGCATTGTGGGACTTTTGTAGATTCTAAAAGTTCTGAATTTGACCATCCGATCCATGCATGGCACAGTTGAACAGACTCGTGGTATTGCTGTGTTCTGTATGTGTTCGTAGTGTAGGGTATGTACCTACTGATTTATAGGTAAGTAATAACTTAACAAGTAGATTAAACTGATTACATTGATGAGCATGCAGCAAGTACTGCTATCTTTACCTACCAATACTGATAAATGCAGTTTTTAAAGTTTACGGATAATTTTAGTGTAATATGAAATTGATTAATATTGTGATTTATTGTATTTATTGTCTTTTCCAACATGGTATTTAAATTCCATTTGTAACCCTGAAACGTATTTTTAGTGTGACTCAGGTAGTGGCATAACTTGAAGTTTCAGTGCCAGGGTGCAGAAGCAATGAAGTATCCGTCTCTTCCTGAAAGTTGTAACATATAGGTCATGTTTGACACTAACAGTTTAATTTTTGTTTAAATATTGTGCCGGCAGTGCTATGGTTTTTGTTACAGAGTATGCTTATCGGCCTCAGGTATTTTACAGCTGCTTGAGCTCGGCTTTTTTGCAACTTGCAAAGTGACAGCCAGTGGCCAGACCAGTGGGGAGAGGGGTTTGAACCCTACCACACACCTTCAGGGCCACTCAGGATTTGCACATAAGCCAATGAGAAATTTTTGGGTACAGCCCCCAAATATACTACTCAGAAAGCAGCTAGTACAAAGATATGATAGATGTCAAAATGCACCAAAATCTAATGGGGAGTGCACCCCAGACCTCATCCCTATAATTCTGTAGCATAAATTCCCTGCCTTCGCCGCTGGAGACAAGTAACAAACTTTCTGCAAAACTGCACCACATCGGTACAATGTTTATACCAAACGTGGAAAACACAAAGCAGTAAGACCAAGTATAAGCCAGATGATTGTATCTGTTTTACATGGCAAAATATCAACAGCTCGTTGCTATAGGCTACTGTTGGCTCATTCAGCAAACTTTATCAAACTAACTTTTGTGGTCATTGTCAGTTTTTGTCACAAATTATTTTGGTGAGGGTGTTTTGTGCCCCTCACTTGCTGTGGCCGGGGGAACCCCTATGCCCCCCTCAGTTATGTCATTGGACCCAGGCACACATTGTCAGTCTTCTGTTACTGCCATTAATTTCATTTATCTTTTTAAATGTGCTCTACAGCTGCCTGTCATCACTAGGATAAAACTGCCTGGTCTTACAATGCTTTTGTGACAAATCTATTGCAAGTTGACTTTTCTATTATTTATGACAGCTTTAGATATGAAAACCGACATGGAAATATTGATAGTGTTTCCATGTCACTGTATAGATGGAATATGACTGATGCCAAATGTGTACTGTGGCTATGAATGTTACTAATAATTTGTGTATCATGTGTCACTCGTTCTTAATCTTTGTAGAAATGTCAACTAGTTTGTCTTCCATTCGTTAATTTGTCACACAAGTCTGAAGCCTGTCACCTAGAGCTGATGTGTATTGTGCAATGCTGTAAGGGAAATAATACACTTGCAGTGATTAGTTTACCCATTTATCAACTTTGTAAGTTTCTGATACTCCCTCTCAATTTTTAAATTTTGAATTGCTGTATCCTATTGTTGCAAAATTTCAGAGATCATGGCCATATCAGACACAGCATTATTATAACAAGAACAGCATTGCATCATTGCATTGCAAGGATACTTGTGTTCAGTGTTCAAGAATATGTATTTTATATTTTCATCTGAGTTGTCAAAAAGTTTTTAGCAGAATTCTAGTATGCAATCCTTTTAGATGAGTTAATAACTTCACTGAGTGATCAGATAACAAAGGTCAAGTTCAGTAATCCAGTTCCCAGCTGTCTGAGTGTGATCCAAACCATTGCCGAACACGAGCATAAATGTAGTTTATTATTTGTATGGTCAGACTTTGAAATGACAGCAGTGAAGATGAACAATGAACAACCACAGCATATGAAATTGTTAACTTAAAGGACAAATTGATCAATGGTTTCTAAAACTGTGCATACATTTTTGTTATTTTCTTACTTTGTTAGAATCCAAAAATAACTTTTCATGTGGTTTGAGTTGTTGCTTGCATAAACTCGATCACTGTTAACGTTGGAAAGCTGAATGCATTTATGCAACTAAGTAAGTAAGTGTATTTCTGTAGCACAAAAAATGAAGGTCATGATGCGCTGTGATTTCTAAATCCTAAATAAATGTGATTTTAGATGTCGCCTAAATTGTTCGTGGCTGGTCATCTGTCGCAGATTAGCTGGTAGACAGTTCCACAGCTGCAGACCTGCAACAGCAGAACTGAATCATGAGTCAATCAGTTGAGAAAGAATGCAGCCATAGAGTGATCTTCCCTCATTGAAGTCACTACTACACTGTGTCTCAAAAAACGACACTGACGTAGTATACTATAACTTCAGCACACATCAACCGATTTTCATAATTTTTGGCAGAGACGTTGCTGAGAGAGTGTGCTAGCAAACGGCAATTTGTTATTCCACCTTTCCTAACTAATGTCTCTGGACTACCTGGGGAAACATGAACCCTGATCACATTGGTCATAGATAAGCATTACTAGGCCTACCAGCTGGTCACTGATTAGCAATAATAGAGCGTAAATAATGAGATATAAGTTGATATTTTCTGTTGGTGCTGTGTCTATGTTGGTTGCAGTAGTGTGCTGGATTTTAGCATTATTGTAAATAATATGTTGACATTGTGCTGCAAATAGTTGAACTTGTTGCAGTACATATTGTAGAAACTGTGAGAAGTACATTGACTGATGGTATGTGTATCTGTCTGTCTCTTGTGTGGTGTTGTGGTGGTGTCTACTTTCCATGTAGCTGAAGCCTAACTTGTTTGTGTTGTATTACTGTGGATTTTATTTATAATAATACTGAAATGATTTGTAATTTTTTATGCTGTGTTAGTCAGTTATGAACATGTAATCTGTGATATGTGGGTTGTCATTCGTTCAGTTTTACATTTTATACGGTGTGACCCAAATAATTTAATATCTTTTGTGAAAGTTTATAGGGGCACGTCAGTCTGCACCAACTGATGCAATTATTGTCGTAATTTGTTGGTCACTTTTACTAATTTTTTGGTTACATGATTTTGGGTCACTTTAAATTTACATATAAATAGTCCTGTCAGAAAAAGTATAAACATTTTATCGACTAATCTAGATCACTAGACTCGGTCAGATCAACAGGTCATATGATAAACTCACTAAAAGAGATGGATAATAAAACATCAACCTTCCTGTATTTGTTGCCATTCTTTAGGCCTGCTTTGCAGTTCGTTTATGCAAGCTATTATTACTTTAATGTCTGTACACTGTCTCAAAAAAAACAACACATATGTAACACTGACATTAAATGATTTTGGTAATTTTTTTTGCAGAGATGTTGGTGAATGAGTACGCTATTAAATGGTGATTTGTTATCCCACCTCCCCTTGCTAGTGTCACTGCACTACCTGGGGAAACATGAACCCAGAAATTTTGTCTCTTCAGTCATGCTGTATACCGAAAACAAAACTGACTTAGCTTGCTATATCTTCCACAATTATCAACCAATTTTAATAATTTATGGCAGAAAATAGCAGTTATGTTTGACCTATCATTAGCCTATTTAATTTATCATGTCCGTTTGCTATTACGTCCTTAACTGGCTGCGAAATTGCGAAGGCAGAAATGACACGTTTTTATCGTCACTGGTTGTTTGTAAACATGCCATTTACTAAAGAAGATAAGATTCTGATTAAAAATTTGTTTGAGTTGAAAGGCTACAATGCTAGGCATTTACTCAGAGAGTTTCCCAGAAAAAGCTAAAATGTCAGCAGAGTCTACAAATTGTTGCAGTAGCTGTGGGTTACTGGTTGGTCAACCGTCGTCCCGGCAATGGCAGATGACGCAGCGCTCGCATTGATCTTGTTGACAAAGTGGTGTTACACAGAAATGGCTAGTCGAGAAAATAATTATTTGCATACTGTACTTAATAATATGACCTTATTGTGTACAAAATGTTATCAAAATTGGTTGATGAGTGTTGATGATATAGCCAAAACATTGTTATTTTTGAGCATGACTGAAAAGACCCATTTTCGGGGTTCCTGATTCCCAAGGTAGTGCAGAGAAATTAGTTAGGAGAGGTGGGAAAACAAATTACCATTTAATAGCATATTCTTTCAGCAATATCTCTGCCAAAAATTATCAAAATTGGTTGATGTGTATTGAAGTTATAGTGTGCAACGTCAGTGTCGTTTTTTGAAACTGTGTATATTACACCCCATATCAAATACCATGTAAGCAATGAGTGAGTTTTCATCAAGTATGTTTTCATAAGCAAATTTCACGTGCAAATAGATGTATACTGCATTTTGTCATTACTATGAACCAACAACAAATACAATAAATAAAGCAGATTATCCAACTTATATAATTATTCCATTAAGCTTCCTCCAAACCAGCCAGAGGGTTGGAGTAGTCAACGTCTTTTAATATTTTTTTGTAAATCGGTAATGGACAAATGTACAATGGTGCAACGGTTATTTTCCCATTTTGTACTTTTTATGCAAAAGTTTGCTAAATTTTCTAATACATTCACACAAAAGTAATTTTTTGGTGCTTCGAGTGTGGTCTTTATTGGTCATGTCAACCCTGTGAGATAGTCTGTAGGTCTAAATAATGATATTGCCAAAAATAGTTTGAGGACAAGCTGCACTGCTATTCCTGGTATCAGATGCATTCATAGCAGCCACACACAATCGTTCAACTGTGGCAACAATATGCACCAGTCCAGAATACACGATTCCTTGGGTCCACGCCACTCAACCAGCCCCTAATGGCAGCTCAATTGATTCAGCCGTTTTTGCATGGCCGATGCTGTATTCTCCCTATATATGTTACATTGTGCTGCTCATTCCTGTCCCCCAAAAATGTTATTCCGTGATGTGATCTGGGCCCCTATCTAATACATTATTCCTAAACCTGGGTTCAGCCAATCCACAACCCAAAACAGCATCTTAAGTCAGCCGTGTTTACACAGTTTGTCATAGTTACTAATAGACGGAACGACGACTGAACCGGTAGGTAGGTGTAGAATACAGAGCGACTCAGACTTATAAGAAACGCGACTGCCGGTGCCAGTCAGGTGCAGGACTGCAGTGCTGTAAATATTTGCAGTGAAGTGGAGAATGAATGACTGTGTGACATCGGTGTGAAGTGCATTGAATCACAAGTCTAGCGCCTTTTCACTACACTAATGAGCCACTGAACGGTATACCCTACTACAGCAAAATTTCTGAAGTTTTTAACAATTATACCGATAATTGCTTACTTTCCTATTTGGAAAAATGTCATCGCAACAATTAGTTGTTCTATGTAAACAGATGATTGAGTGATGGATTACGAAGATGAACTTGGAAAAAAGATAATTTCTAACATTGATCGTCACTTTAGAGTCGATCCTAAAATGTATGCATGCGTAACGATTTGACCTTGCATATATTTGCGTCTTTTACTAAAATATTTTGTTCGGCACACCTAAAATACTGTTGAAGATTTTGACTTATAGCTTGGAAGTACATGTAAAGCAGAATCTTTCCTTGGACTAGACAGGATCAGTATAGATTTAGGAAAGGATATGGTCAGAGATGTAATCAACGCTTTTTTGAAGACCAAGACTTTCACGTGCTGTCAGCTGATTTTGTCGAAGACAATTAGAAGCACAAAGTAATGAAGTGAAATTATTAAATCAGTCAAAAAAGAAATCTATTATGGCGGTAAATGACGCCGCACTAAGCTCCAATAAACACTAAAGTGGCGGTAAAACAATATCTGTTATGCTGTAGTGCAGTGCGACATCTGCAGCGTTCAAATAGTAGCAATAGAAGATACTGAGTTTTGCTATTTTAGGAGATATTCCATTGTATCCTGCTGCATTTTTATTTCGTAAATTATTGCAGACAGATATTATCTCTTGTAGGGCTAAAATATGGGAGGAACCAGCTACAACCATAGGCAACGTGCAATGAAAATTTGGTGGAGATGGTTTTTGAGCTATGCAAGCAGATAGACAAACAGCATCACTATACTTCATGCTACAGTAAATGTTGTTTTTTCATTTGCACAGCGCAATGCAGTTAAAAGGTTGATTACATTGTGGGTGGCATTTCTTACCACTGCAGCAAAGATGATACTAAAAGCTGGAGCCTGCAGTGCAGATTTACGGTTACAAATGTAACTTATAATCAGGTGTGTATTATCACTTATTAAGGTCTTGAAAATGTTCAGACTCTTTCTTCGAGACGAAGACCCAAAGTCTCTCAAAACTACATCTTTCAATATGGTACCAGAGATGCTGTAGCAGCATTTATGGTGTTATATGAAAGATTTGGAGCACAACAATATGATGTATGTATGCTTTGTGGATTATGTGATTATGGAAAAGCATTTGAGAAGAGTGGACTGGTCTAACCTTATGTAAAATCTTAGGGAATGTCGGTGTTTATTGGAGAGATAGGAAATTAATTTTGAATTTGTACCAGGACAGTCTGCATACGTCAGACTGGGCGAAAGCTTCTGCTCCATGTGGACTTTGAAGAGGAGTTAGACAAGGTTGTTTTTATCACCTTTACATCGTTTATGACATAGCAATGATGAGCGAGGCCATAGCAGATGTACAGGATGGCATCTCAGTTGTTGGGCATATGATCAGTGCAGCAAGATATGCAGATGACAAAGCACTGGTGTCAGACAACCAATAGGGATTACAGAGGTTATTGAACTACATCAGCTAAGTAACCAAGGAGTTTGGTATGAAGATTAATGTTAAAAATACAAAAGTTATGTGTATTATCATGTCGGAAAGGAACAAAGATGAAGATTTTTATTGATGGACAACAAGCTGAAGAAGTTGGGTAGTGTGGTCACTTCTGATGGGTATTGTGAAAAAGACATACGGAGCAGAATCGCTATAGAGAAGAATACATTCCTGGATAAAAGGAAACTGTTGTCACATAACATGAGTCTATACATGTAAAAAGAATTATCAAATGCTTTGTTTGGAGCGTGACATTATATGCGGCATTGCGGCTGATACTTGGACCTTGACAATTTGACCACCAGAGGAAATATAACAAACTCACTCTGTTATTACTCCGGAGGCATCTTTTTCAGTGGTCACTGTGTGCAGTAGGCTATGCGTATCACACACTTCCATGGTGCATATTGTACAGAACTACAGTTTGTCTACAATTTTCCCATCAAAGTTGGGTCCACATGTTGTACACATGTGCATATTATAATCAGATTTTTACGATATATCTAGTCTGGTTAATTTATGCACTGTCAATTGACAAGTAACTATTTTCCATGTAAATAGTTTTTGTTCTCAATAAGAAGAACTGGAAAATAATTCATATGTTTATATTGTAAGTATTAGTGACTGTTTATATGTTGATGTTATTTCATATTTCATGTTTGTGCCATTTGATTATTGAGCAGTGATGAATATGACATCTTACCATCTGTTGAGTCTACAACCAATCGTAACCCTGTGATCTTAGTAGACCATAAATTAGCAGTCGAAGCTTGGGCTGCACAGTTAATGTTCTGCACTGCTGTTAATGGTCTTCGCCAGTGGCAGAGGACTCCAGTTTTCAACAACGAAGGTAATTAAATAAACCTTTTTCACTGCTTGTTTTAGACGATTTTGCTATATTTTATGAAATTTTTAGCATTGCCAGCACTGTCAACTGTACTCACTTTAGTTTATACTGTTGGCTGAATAGAACAGTGATAATTACCATATTAGTTTATTAC
>Ga0209782_1001136_pt1 | contig 13402 bp, 19 predicted proteins | sample WorMetmaBAHAMAS1_FD_187390 | JGI IMG/M metagenome (GOLD analysis project Ga0209782, IMG submission 187390) | Marine gutless worms symbiont microbial communities from Max Planck institute for Marine Microbiology, Germany - Inanidrilus... | ecosystem: Host-associated > Annelida > Digestive system... | reverse complement strand
CGACCCGCTTCCCGCGCCAAGGCCACAGCCTCAACCGCTGCGATGATCCGACGACGAGGATCAAGGGAGTGACCATAGCCCATCTTGGGCCTCCACACATCGCAAACACTACATCATGTGGAAACATGAGGGTCAGGGAACCTGATTCACGTCAACCTTGAACCGCTCTAGGGCGCTGGATGCCACTAACGGTATCGGTGCCTTGGTGAAGGCGCGGACTTCTGCGACAGCGGCGCGTACCGTCTCCGGCAGGGCATCTAGGGGATAGGGTTCGGTATTGATCTTGGCCGTCAGGGGAAGAGGTTCGGGCCAGCCGTCATTGTCGGTGCCGTCCGGTGTGATTGCCTCATGAATGGCCTTGGCGACTGCCTCAATTCCAAGCAGCGCGGCCATGTCGTTAAAGGCCGTCACGCGAGCGGGGCGCTGATCTCCGAAGCTCGGAACGGCGACCTTCCCACCGATAACCAGCGCGGCATGGTTCGCCTTTGTGATACCGGGATTGCCTTCGGTGTCTGCATCATCGTCGGCACATAAGATGATCGGAAGCCCCGGCAGTTTTTGACGCATGGCCTTGGCTACCGGCTCCAGGTTTCCCGCATTGAACACAACTGCGACCGGGTAGCCTGTTGCCTGGTGGATAGTTGCACTCGTGGCGAATCCCTCGGCAATACACAAGGCATCCGCCCCCTGGATGCTGCCAATGCTGAAGTAACCCCCGGTAATGATAATCCGTCCGCCGTTCAGGAATCGCTTGCTGCCGTCTTCGGCGATGAATTGCAGGGAGTGAAGTTCGCCACCCGACCGCACCGGGATAACCAGCACCCCTTGATGTAGTCGCGCCCCATTGGCCTTGATGCCCTTGCGCACAAGGTAGGGGTGATCGTCATTCGCCGTTGTGGCTGCATTCCAGATCAATGCAGCCTTCTCAGCGGCATCGGCATACTGTTTGTTGGCGTTCAGCCTCGGCGTGTTTCCGGGCCTCTTCGACGCGACGCATAAAGGCCGCCCGTTCTGCCTGAGAAAACGGCTTTTCACGCTTCGCCTGCCAGTTCTCCGAAAAGCCCGAAGACCAATCGCCGAAGTAACCGCCCAGCCCATCGCCAAAGAGTTTGCACCATCCGGCGGTATTGCCGTCGCGTTTGCCCGTGCCGGGGAAACGGTGCAGCTTGCCGGGTTCGATTACATCGGGCGGTTCCAGGCCAGCGGCCCGGATCGCATCGCGGAATTGGGAGAGTGCATCATTCATCGTGCGCTTCTCCCCAATGTATGAGCCAGTCTGCCACCGACACGGGGACCAGTCCCCACAGCGCCAGGGTGACGATTACCGCTTTGATGCGGGCGGCAAGGCCGGTAAAACTATAAGGTGTATTTAGAAGTCTTGAGGGTCGCCTGGTGCCAGCCAGCGCGGCCCTTTCTGTTTGTGGTCATTGCTCCTTGGCCTCTCCTCAGTGCGCGCAGCCTTGCGGCTGGCCTTGATCTGCTGGTTAAGCCATTCGGTGATTTCCGCTTCCACCCACCCGACGGCGCGACCGCCGAGAGATACGGGTTTCGGGAAGCGCCCCTCAGAAATGCGCAGATAGATTGTGCTGCGGGAAAGCCCGGTGCGGGCCTTGACGGCGGGAAGTTTCAGGATTGCGGTAGCCATGTTTGTGCCTCCATAGGCGTTGTTGAACATGGCTGAATTACGGACGAGCTAGGGCACTACCCTTCAAGCTGTCTAGTGGAAATCGGTGCAAGGCTGCGTGGTTACTGGGTTTGTCGTAGGGGTGTAGGTAGCCCTTGCCTGGCTACCAGTGAGGGGGTTTCGATTTCGGGGTGGGTTTGTCGTCCCCGATAAGCTGCTTGATTCGGGACGTGGAGAGCCCATCTTCTTCGGCAACTGTTTTTAGGAATGCCTTTACACCTATAGCCTTCAATTCATTAACCCGTTTTTTAATGCGCTCCCGCCGTTGTTCGGAGGATTCAACATCCCAGGCATTGGAATATCTCTATGCCGGGAAGGTAGACTGCATCTATACAGATCCGCCGTATAATACTGGAGCGCGGGATTGGAAATACAACAATGACTATGTAGGTGTCAATGATCGCTGGAGACATAGCAAGTGGCTGGCAATGATGCAGCGACGTTTGACTCTGGCCAAACGGTTGCTCAACCTGAAAGACGGTGTGCTGATTATCACTATTGATGAGAGTGAAGCAAATCGCCTTGCTTTACTTCTTGAGCGAACATTCACAGGATATGAAATATCCCCCTTTCACATAGTTCATAATCCAAGAGGCATCCAGGGAGACAATTTCTCTTTTGTTCATGAAACAGCCTTTTACGGCATCCCAAGGGGAGAGAAATTAATTTATCCTCGCGCGCTAACCACAGAAGAAATACAAAGTGGTGTTAGTAATTTCAGAAACTGGGGGGGATAATCTGAGCGGTTCAATGCCTCCAATTGTTTTTATCCGATTTTTGTTAAAAATGGAGCGATTGTTGGTCTTGGCAATGACGTTACACATGATAAATCTATTCATCCCACACATAACGAAAAAATGCCAGAAGGCATTGTAGCTGTATGGCCTGTTGACGGGAGAGGAGTTGAAAGAAAGTGGCGATACGCACGTCAACCAGTCGAAAGTATTAGACATTTACTGGTAGTTAAGCATTTAATCCGTGGAGCGCAAAAAGGAGACATCGAAATCCAAATAATGAAGCATGAGGCCAAGCAAAAAACTGTATGGCAATCTCCTCGTTTTGATGCGAGTACCCATGGAACGCAGCTTGTTTCATCTCTCTTGCCTAGGCGAAGCTTCCATTTCCCGAAGTCACTATATGCCACAAAAGAATGCTTGGATGTGGTTGTAAGAAATAAGACTAAAGCTATCGTACTCGATTCTTCTCTGGCTCGGGCACACTACAGCCCATGCTTTGATGCTCTTAAAGCGTCAGGGTGGGGGTTACCGCCAGTGCATCTCCGTTACCAACAACGAAGTCGCTGACAACGAGCGAAAAGCGCTAAACAAGCAGGGTTTGCGCCCCGGCAATCCAGACTGGGAACAACACGGTATCTGTCAGTACATCACTTTTCCACGCCTGAAGGAAACCATCACCGGAAAAATACCAGATGGCGAACCAATCAAGGGCGACTATAAATTCAATGATGCGTTTCCGATGGCCAAGGGCCTTCCTGCCAACTTGGATATTTCCGCCTCGATTTCCTGGATAAGGACCACGTAGCCCTGGGCCGTCAGTTTCGGGAGATTCTGCCCATCCTCTGGCTGCGGGCCGGAGCGATTGGGCCGCGTCCTGAGCTACCCAAGAATAGGCCGATTCCGGCGATGGTTATCCCTGAGCACAACCCCTTTGCCGTACTGGTAGAAGAGACCTGGTTCGCAGACTTTACCGCCGAGTTGGAGGATCGGGACGATCTGACCCATGCCTACCTGGTAACGGATTCTGAGGAGGCCTTCCAGGAGATGGCCGGGAAGTTGAAAGTACCGAACGTGATCCAGCTTTACCGGGATTATCTGGAGAATTTCGTCATCAACAAGGGAGAGGGTGCGTCATGAAGGTCGGACTGTTTGATTTCCAGGAAGACGCTCTGGTCGAACTGCGCACCAAGCTGACGGCGGCCCGGTTGCGGGCGTCGGTTGATAACTCGCAAGCGGTCTCCTTCTCCGCGCCCACGGGGGCGGGTAAGGCCATCGTCATGACCGCGCTGTTCGAGGACATTTTCTTCGGTGATCCGGAATTCGATGCCCAGTCCGATGCTGCCATTCTGTAGATTTCGGATATGCCGGAACTGAATGAGAAGACCCGGCTGATGTCGCCCTGAACGACGTACATCTATTCCTGCCCCATTACGACCAGGCCACAGTGGAATCGCTCATTCAGGACTTGAAGAACGTCGAAGACGTGCCGCCGTCCGAGACCGGCACCAGCCGCGAACTGGTGACCCTGCATCGCCGCGACGGCATGGAGGAGGTTTCGAGGCCATCGGTGAGCTGGTGACCTACCGGGTGAATGCTGTGCGCAAGCAGAGCGCCCTGCGCCGCCTGATGGGACTGGGCCGAGGGCTTACCCATGACCGTATCGACGAGGATGTACAGGAGACGGTTAAGGCGCGAATCGTCGGCAAAATGGCCGGTGAGGTGAAACGATTGCGGGATGCCGGGACGCTGGAGGAACGGGCCAAGCAGATTACCGGCATCGACTTGAAAACCATTGCCGTTTGAAAACCATTGCCGTGGAGCATGGGACCGGCGTCGCGGAGGATGACGGGGGGTGCACCATTGAGGCAGCTTCAGCCGACATCAACCGCCACTTTCAGCAGGCGGGTCGGTTGTTGGGCAACGGGCTGCACATGGATTACTGGAGAGCTCAAGGTGACCGGGATGCCGATGAAGTGAAAGTGGAAGCCGTTGTGCTGGCCCAGGATCACGAGGGCATAAAATGCCTGGAGACTTTTGCGGAGGGCGAATTCGATACGCTCTATGCCAAGCACAAGCGGGATATTGCCAAGCTGAAGGAGCAGCGACAGCAGCATTTCCAGCGGTTGCGCTTGGCCACCAGCGTACCGCAAACGATCCCCTGGGCCTTGCCGGATACCATTGATTTCCGCCGTGCCCCTAATGCTCCCGAGTACGACAAGCATCTGTTCCTAGAGCGGTTCAAGGTTGACGTGAATCAGGTTCCCTGATTCTCTGTTTCCACATGATGTAGTGTTTGCGATGTGTGGAGGCCCAAGATGGGCTATGGTCACTCCCTTGATCCTCGTCGTCGGATCATCGCAGCGGTTGAGGCTGTGGCCTTGGCGCGGGAAGCGGGTCGGCGCTTCGAGGTGAGCGCTTCCAGCGCGGTCAATTTGGTGCGGCGCTGGCGTGAGACGGGCAGTCTTGCCCCGGGCCAGATCGGCGGCCAAAAGAAGCGGCGTTTGAGCGGCTACGAGGATTGGCTGCATGAGGTGATGGCGACGATGCCGGACATCACGCTTTCGGAGCTGCAAAGCCGATTGGCCGCAATGGACGCTGAGATTTCCATGCAGGCCATCAACACGACGCTTTATGCTCTGGGATACCGCTTAAAAACGGCGCACGCGGCGCGAACAAGAGCGCGCCGACGTGGCAGCCAAGCGCCGTCGCTGGCACAACCGGCAGACCTGGCTTAACCCCGAGCGCTCGGTGTTCATCGATGGGACCGGCGCTAAAACCACCATGGCGCGGCTGCGCGGCCGCGCTCTATCAGGGCAACGTCTCCATGCCACCGTGCCCTGGGGACATTGGAAGACCACCACCTTTGTCGCCAGCCTGCGCGTCGATGGGGTGACCGCACCCATGGTCCTCGACGGGGCTATGACTGGCGCCGCCTTCAAAGCTCATGTCGAGCCGATTCTGGTGCCGAGCTTGAGACCCCCGGCGACATCGTCATCATGGACAATCTCCCTAGCCACGAGGTCGAGGGCGTGCGTAAAGCCATCGAGACGGCGGGCGCCTTGCCGCCCTACTCCCCCAACCTCAATCCCATCGAACAGGCCTTCGCCAAGCTCAAAGCCTTCCTGCGCAAAGCCGCTGCCACAACCGTCGACGACCTCTGGCAGACCATCGCCGACGGCCTCGAACAGCTCGACACTGAAGAATGCGCCAACTTCTTCCGGAATTCCGACTATGCTCCCTATCTATGCTCCCTATCAATCTTGAAACGCTCTAGACGACGATAAGTTCCGTGCTGACCTTGGTACCTGGGAGCAGGAGGTGTTGAAGGAGGAACTGGCCGATGCGTCGGTGATCGGTTGGCTAAGGAATGTGGACCGCAAGCCTTGGTCTCTGGAGATTCCCTACGAGGACGCGGGCAGCGTTAAACCCATGTTTCCCGATCTGCTGATGGTGCGGCAGGACACGAAGGGTTATCTGTTCGACATCCTGGAGCCCCATGATCCGAGTTTGAAGGACAATGCGGCCAAGGCGGTTAGCCTGGCGAAGTTCGCCGAACGGTACTGGGCTTTGTTCGACTGGGTTCAATTGATCCGCAAGAAGAAGGGGGCCGATGGAGTGGAGCGGTATTTCCGGCTTGATGTCGAGGACGATGCGAGTCGGAAGAGGGTCTTGGCGGTGACGACCAATAGCCAGCTTGATCAGGTTTTTGATGATGAGGCGGTGGTCCGCTAAAGATGCCGCTGACCTTTCACCCTCATCCCGGCATAAGGCCCCGGCGCTCGAACCAGCTTTGCACTATCGTGCCGTTGAGCACCACGGCGCCGAATCCGGTGGAGCCGTTCCACCATCGGATGGACCCGAGTTCATTGCCGGGGCGGATTTACGTGGCTGATCCAGTGACCGCCGATGATCTGGAGGCGATCCGCCGGGGTGTGATGATTGGCCCCCGGGGTGGTTAATCCATCTTGATTCAATGGTGTCCAGGACACCATAATATGAGTGATCCTGATAAATTGGGCTTGTAAGGCTCCTCCGGGTAGCAGACCCAAGCCGGTGATGACAAACTGCCTGGGGCCTCTGACCCAAGGCTCTGCATCGCAAGGTGCAAGGCCTTTTGTCTATCTGGAGACTGGAACCCATCGGTCCGCCCGTCACGCCGCTTGCAGGCTACGCAGCAAGCGCCGCGCCGGGCTACGCCGTGCCAGGATTCGGGGCCGCCAGACTGCCTCCGCAAGCTCCGGCGGAGTGGCTCCGTGACTCTGTTCAAGTTCAGTCCCCTCCGTTCCCGCCCGCACTCCGCCACTGCGCCCTTCGCCCCCAAACAGCGGGGGCCAAGGAGCTTGCGGCTCCGCAGCAGGCTGTGCCGTGCCGGAATTCACCACCGCCGGATGCTCCGTGTTTTCATGGGCATCGGCAGAATGCAGGAGTGCCAGCCGGTCTCCCAGCAGTCGCCATGCTTCGCGCTGTTCGGCCTTCAATTCATGGCGATTGAAAATCTCTTTTGTCAGATTGCGGTCCCGCTGGTCCGCGCAGCGGACCCTACCGCTGATTCTCCTGTGTGTTCTCAGCGTCTCTGCGGCTCAATTTCTAGGATTTCGGTCTCACCCGATCGATAACGACTTTTACCACACCGGCCTGGCCCGGTTCGACCGGGCTCACTTCACCCTCCAAATCACCGCTCTGAGGCATGGCTTGGCCATGCTTGGAGATACGGGCACCGACGATTACCTGGTCGAATCCGGATAGCTTCATGGTCGGAACCAGCGCCATGCCGTCGTCGAGGGTCACGGTCAGGGGCAGGTCTCTGACACGGCCGCGGTAGGCCGCGAGCGGCATGGGCGGGCCGGAGACCGCCTTGGCGTAGACAAAAACGGTGTCCTTTACGTCCGCCTGGGGCCACAGAGGTTTCGCCAGGGATACCTCCACCCTTATCCCGGTGGTCGATACCACCGGTTGTGGGCCGGCCGGCCGTTCCGCAGTGGTGCCGGGCGGGGATTTTTGTTCGGCGTCTGTGGCCTGCGCGGGCGCCTGTTTCGGCTCCGGCCCCACTCGACCACGGGCCTCTGCGATATAACGCTTGAGCTCCGCCGCTTCCTCGCTCCGGGGGTCGAAGGTTGCTAACAGTGCCTCCCATTGCCCAATGGCCCGGAGGTACCGGGCAGCTTGGAAGGACACCAGACCCTCGAGCCAGCGGGCGCCGGTGTGCTTCGGGTCGATCTTGAGGGCGGATCGGATCAGCTCGGCCGGACGGCCCGCCAGCTCGTTACCATGGTTGGCGGCAATCGCCTCGGCGTAGGCGACCAGGACATCGGGGTTGTCCGGTGCTAGACCGTAGGCCTGTTTTAAGGCATGAAGGGCGCGTTCGGGCCGGCCGATGGTGAAGTAGGTGCGTCCCAACATCATCCAGCCGTTCAGGTTGTCCGGCTGCCGCTCCAGCTTGTCCGCCAGGCGCTGTACCAGCACCTCCAGGGGGGGTACTTCACCCTGTGGTTCCGGGGGGTGAGTTGCCGGTGTCTGCGTGCCCGCGGTTGCGGTTGCCGCCAGATTCGGGATGAGGGCGCTGTTGCCCAGGTAGAGATACAGGAAGACCGCGACCGCAGGTAGGAGGAACGCGAGCAGTGCGGCGACCCAGCGCCCACCACCGGTATCAGGCGCGTGCTCCGCACCGGTCCCCCCGACGTCCCGGAGTAGCTCCCGCTCCAGGTCCCCACGGGCGGCCTGGTATTGCCGCCGATCCAGTGCACCGGCGGCCAGATCCGCATCCAGCTCCTCCAGCTGTTGGCGGAAGAGGGCCAAGGCGAGCTCGTCCCGATCCGGGCCTCTGCTACGGCCACGCTCCGAGAGCAGCGGCGGCAGGACGAACAGGAGCGCCAGGACGATGAGGCCGGCGGCCAAGATCCAGAAGCCGATCATTGGGGGGGGGGAGGCCTGTCCGATCCGTCCCGATCCGGTCTCTTTCGTCCGCCTCGTCCATTCCGTCCATCTCGACCTGAGCCAGAGGGAACGAACAGCGCCTGCAACCGTTCCTGTTCCGATTCCGAGAGCCCCTCGTCCGGGTCGTCTTGCCGCTTACGCAGCAGAGTGCGGATCAGGAAGAAGGCACCCACCGCGACGAGCAGGAAGGGACCGAACCAGAGCAGGTAGGTAGAGGGCTTCAACGGCGGGTCGTAGAGTACAAAGTCCCCATAGCGGGCGACCAGGAAATCGACAATCTCGTCTCTGCCCTCTCCTGCCCGGAACCTCCGGTAGACCTCCTCGCGCAGGTCCTGGGCCAACTCGGCCTGGGAGCCGGACAGGGACTCGTTCTGGCATACCAGGCAGCGGAGCTCCTCGATGAGCTCACGGAACACCGTTGCCTGGGCGGGGTCCTCGAAGGCGAACGCCTCCAGCGTATAGGCGGTCGCGGTGGACATCGCTAGCAGGCCGGCGACCAGGATGACCTTCAGTAGTTCGATCAGAATCAAGGTTCTGCCCTGGTTGCCTGTGTCCTGATCGTTTGGATCAGGGGGCGCAGGTCTTGTTCCCATACGGTGCGGTCGATGGGGCCGATGTGCTTGTAGCGGATGGTGCCCTTAAAATCGACAACGAAGGTCTCTGGGGCACCGTAGACCCCCCAATGGATACCGACCCGGTTGTCCGGATCGAAGGCGCTCACCAGGTAGGGATCGCCATAGGTCCGCAGCATGCGGGTGGCGGAGACGACGTCGTCCTTCCAGTTGAGGCCCAGGATCTGCAGGTCCTCTTCCTCCCGGGATAGCCTCATCAGCTCCGCGTGTTCGGCGCGGCAGGATACGCACCAGGAAGCCCAGACGTTGACCAGGGATAGCTTGCCCGCGAGGTCCGCGTCGGAGACCGTCCGGCCAGGATCCTGCAGCGCGGGTAGGCTGAATTCGGGCGCTGGCTTGCCCACCAGCGGCGAGGGGACCTTGCGTGGGTCCGTTTTCAGGCCGAACGCGAGCAGGATAGCCAGGCCCAGGAAAAGGACCAGGGGAGTGAAAGATCTGAGGGATGCGCGCATTGGGTCGTGTTGATATTTAGATCGAAAACGCATCCGAATCATCTTGAAGACCGCCTCCGGCAAGCCGGTATCCTTGGCCGCAAATGACAACGGTAGCTCGACAGGCACGCAGAAGATCGAAAAAATAAATGGTAAGCTTTTCTATGTCCAGGGACCATACGAGTTGCATCATGAATCGAAACGGATCGTCGATAAGCTGCATAGGGCCTGTGGTAAGGGTGGTTATGCTTCCTTCGTCTCCGTGGGCGAAGAGATTCTTCACCGACGAAATTATGGCCTGCAGAGGAAAGCCGATATGTTGAATTGGGACGATCCACTGGCATTCATGTCGGGCAGGCATGAGGCCGCCGAAGTGCCGCCGCCGACTGTGCTTCCGGGGCAGGAACCCTTCGCTTCACTCCCCGACGGTGACAAACACTCCCGACTCCGGGCCCGCGATACCGCCGGCCATGCGCATCTACCGGACAAGGGCGTGGTCGCTGCCGACGCTTTGCCGGCCATCGGTGGCATGGTGCCGGTGGTCGCTCCGAATCCGCTGCCGGTGCAGCCGGATGCGGCGGTCCGGGAGTCCTCCACCGTCCGCGCCTCCGGTCCCGACGGTAGCTCCGTGGACCGACATGCCTTCGATCGAACCGCCGAGGGCGGCGCCACCGGTCTTGAAAACCTGGAGATGGGCACCGGCCGGGTGCGGGTGGATGACAAACGGATCATCAACTGTCGCGCCGACCTCAACCAGCTGGTCCCGTTCAAATATGACTGGGCCTGGCAGAAATATCTGGATGCCTGCGCCAACCACTGGATGCCGCAGGAGATCAATATGAACGCGGACATCGTCCTGTGGAAGGACCCCCACGGCCTGACCGAGGATGAGCGCATCATTATCGAGCGCAACCTCGGTTTCTTCTCGACCGCCGATTCCCTGGTGGCGAACAATCTGGTGCTCGCCGTCTACCGGCACATCTCCAACCCGGAGTGCCGCCAATATCTGTTGCGTCAGGCATTCGAGGAGGCCCTGCACACACACGCCTACCAGTATGTAGTCGAGAGCCTGGGGTTGGATGAGGGTGAGATCTTCAATATGTACCGGGAGGTTCCGGCCGTGGCACGCAAGGTGGAGTGGGCGCTGCCTTACACCCGGTACCTTGCGGATCCCCGGTTCAGCACGGGCACGCCGGAGAACGACCGCAAGCTGCTGCGCGAGCTGGTCGCCTTCTATGTCATCTTCGAAGGTATCTTCTTCTACGTGGGTTTCGTTCAGGTCCTGAGCATGGGCCGCCGCAATCGGATGACCGGCACCGCCGAGCAGTTCCAATACATCCTGCGCGACGAGTCCATGCACATGAATTTCGGGATCGATGTGATCAATCAGATCAAGGTCGAGAACCCGCACCTGTGGACCGAAGAGTTCAAGCAGGAGCTGATGCGCATGATCCGGGATGCTGTCGGGCTGGAGAGCCAGTATGCCCACGACACTATGCCCCGCGGCGTGCTGGGCCTGAACGCCCCCTTATTCGATGAGTACTTGAAGTTCATCGCCAACCGCCGGTGCGCCCAGATCGGTCTGCCGGAACAGTATCCGGGGGCAACCAATCCCTTTCCCTGGATGTCCGAGGTGCTGGATCTGAAGAAGGAGAAGAACTTCTTCGAGACCCGAGTCACCGAGTACCGTACCGGCGGGACCCTGTCCTGGGACTGAATGATGAGTGATGAATCCAAGTTCCGCGGGTGTGGGGGGAACCACAAAAGACACGAAATGCGAGGGCAAAACTACGAATCACGCAAATTTCCGCGAATAAGATCCCTCCCTTCGGTTCGGGATGACAATCCTCGCGAGGATTCGCACGATTCGTAGTTTCTTCTCTTTTATAAAAGAATATTTCTCCATAACCGGATTAGGAATCCCTCCGATATTCAGCAGATCGCGCATGTGCGGTCAGGCCCTCCCCGCGGGCCAGGACCGAGGTCGTCCGTGCAAGGGTCGCGGCGCCCTGAGCAGAGGCCATAATCAGGCTCGAACGCTTCTGGAAGTCGTAGACCCCAAGCGGCGATGAAAAACGGGCGGTGCGCGAGGTCGGCAGCACGTGGTTGGGGCCGGCACAGTAGTCGCCCAGAGCCTCAGCCGTGTAACGCCCCATAAAGATGGCCCCGGCATGGCGGATCGCGGGGATCAGGGCCTCCGGGTGTTCCACCGAAAGCTCCAGATGCTCGGGCGCTATCCGGTTGACAATCCTGACCGCCTCTTCCGGGTCCCGACTCCGGATCAGGGCGCCACGCCGGCGCAGGGCTGCCGCGATGATGTCCCGGCGCTCTATGGTGGGCAGCAGACGGTCGATGACGACAATGACGCGGTCCAGAAATTCTCCGTCCCAGGCCAGGAGGATAGCCTGGGCGTCCTCATCGTGCTCGGCCTGGGAAAAGAGATCCATGGCGATCCAATCCGGGTTCGTTCCGCCGTCACACAGCACCAGGATCTCCGAAGGGCCGGCGACCATGTCGATGCCAACCTGGCCGAACACGGCGCGCTTTGCGGTGGCCACGTAGATATTCCCCGGACCCACGATCTTGTCCACCGCGGGCACTCGCTCGGTCCCATAGGCCAAGGCTGCCACCGCCTGGGCGCCACCGATGGCGAATATGCGGTCTACCCCGGCAATGTGGGCGGCTGCCAGCACCAGGTCGTCGAGCTTCCCCGCCGGTGTCGGTACTACCATAATCAGCTCTTCGACCCCCGCCACCTTGGCCGGAATGGCGTTCATGAGTACCGCGGACGGGTAGGCCGCCTTGCCACCCGGTACATAGAGCCCCACCCGATCCAGTGGTGTCACCTTCTGACCCAGCAGGGTGCCGTCGGGGTCGCGAAAGCTCCAGTCCGCGAGCTTTTGGTGCTCCGCATAGGCGCGAATGCGCCCGGCCGCAAGCTCCAATGCGGTGCGCTGTGCCTCAGAAATTCGGTCCCGAGCCTGCCCGATCCTGGCCACCTGGATTTCCAGGTCCGAAACTGTCCGGGGTTGCCAATGGTCGAGCCGGCGCGTGTAGTCCAGCAGGGCCGCATCCCCGTCTTTGTGGACGGCCTGGATGATGGCGTCCACGCGCCCCTGCACCTCCGCATCGGAGACCGCTTCCCAAGCCAACAAGGCTTCGAGACGCTGCTCGAAGTCCGTATCCGACGTGGATAATCGAGTGATTTCTGTCATTTTTAGATTGGGAATGATTTTTTGCCGTAAATGAACGCGAATCAATGCAAATGTATCGAGAATCGTCGATGATGGCGAACCGATTTCGACTCGTTTGCATTGATTGGCAGTAAAAAGCGGAGACGCCGAGTTTCGGATCGAATATAGGAAAAATGGTAGTGGTAATTTTGAAGTGATATTTAGCCAACAATCGGCAATAATTCGGTATTATATCAGTGTATGAAGAGTTTTAAACTAAATCTCATGCATTTTAATCCATTTGGAAATGGACAACGTCTTACGTACGAAGCGTGCCAAATGTTGCCGTAAGGGATTATTTCAACGCTCGATATGAGCCGTTTCCCCCGTTTCTTTACCCCCAGGGCGATGTTGCTCGGTCGGGATGAAGGCTTGATACGCGCGCCAACAATCACTGAAAACGATGGTTTCTTTATAAGCAGATGGTACGCGATCCCAGAGTATCCGACAGGTATTTTCGCTGCGATCGCCGTAGGCGGAGGCGATGATTTCTCGGCTCTCTGCTACGAAAGACAAAGGACCGCAACTCATCCCCCTCCAGCACAGGAATCTTTTTGGAATCAACCGGTTGTAGCGTCTCTTCGAGGGGTAGGGGGTCATTCGCCTGTCCTTTTAACCAAGCATTCACTGTTCGGCGCGAGACCCCAAACGTCCGTTCAATCCCGCGCATACTGGATCTTTACTTGATAAACTTTTATAGCGAGTTCTTTCTTTTCTTCCGGCGCGCGTTCTTTGCGCTCAAGTATGCCAT
>Ga0209782_1001135_pt1 | contig 13406 bp, 8 predicted proteins | sample WorMetmaBAHAMAS1_FD_187390 | JGI IMG/M metagenome (GOLD analysis project Ga0209782, IMG submission 187390) | Marine gutless worms symbiont microbial communities from Max Planck institute for Marine Microbiology, Germany - Inanidrilus... | ecosystem: Host-associated > Annelida > Digestive system >... | reverse complement strand
GTGCTAATAACCGACATTTCTTGCTCTACCTACCAATTTGCTATCAACCGACGCTCGTTGCCTGGTAATTATAGGCCCTACTTGGTGTGCAGTGCAATATGGTCAATTTTTACCGCGCGATGCTATGATAAGCGCGGTACATGCCGTCGTCGTGTATCTGTCCGTCCGTTTGTCTGTCTATGTGTGTATGTGTCTGTCACACTCCGGTATTGTGTGAAAACGGAATGCTACACGATAGGCTCTGGACTTAGTTTTCAAATGGGATGTTTTGTAGATGCAGAATTTCTACTGACAATAGCGTCGCGCGGTCCCTCTGCCACAGCAGAGCCTCTTGTTTGCAAAAGCATTGCTAAGGGATTGGAAAATCAAAAGCTGGTATATTTGCCACCTCACCTGAATAGTGTTTCTGCACTACCTGCATCTTGTTTGATGCACAAAATCGATTGTTTTATGAACGATGGTTAGTTTGATTATGATTTGCATGTTTTCTCGCAAACCAACATACAGTGTTTAGTTAAAAAGATGCATTTTCCGTCATTTGTGTTTCATCAGGTAGGGCAGAAACACTATTCAGGTGAGGTGGCAAATATACCAGCTTTTGATTTTCCAATCCCTTAGCAATGCTTTTGCCAAAAATTATGAAAATCAGCTCCTGATTTACACCCCTCCCCCAACAATCCAGTGCTATACCTCATTGATTACAAGATTTTGAGATTTATGTTGCAGCATGAACATAAGTTGTAGTCAACAAGATTGAAAAAACAAGCAGCTACTGGCAGAAGTCTTGGAAGACAGTAATACTGTATTTGAGTGAAAACATGTTATGTTTGTGTTTCTGTGTTTTACCAACTAGTGTAGAAACACAGACACTATTAGGTGAGGTAGAAAAATAAACCACCTTTTGATTGTAGATCTCTCAGTGATGAGTTTTGATACATGTGGGTGACACAGTAAAGGAGCAAAGTTCAACAATGATTAGGCCTACGGATACTGGAGTGGTGAATGAAGTAATAGGCCTATCATTGACTACTCCACTCTTGAAGAGCTGACTGAACAAATGACAACAGCTCCCGTTGAAATCACTAATTACCAATAGGAAATGACTTCCACGATTCACATTTGGCGAGTTGACTGAGTTGTTAAGATCTGACAAATGAAGATTGGAAATAATTTATGAAACAGGTGGATCTTCTGCCAGCAGCAAAACAATGAGTGAGATAGATGATGGAAATTGAAAATCTACAGAAAGAAAACACATCTACCTTGTCCACATAAGGGTGAGTCAGAAATATACAGACTGGCATCATGGCATGAGGCACACATGAAGACTAAAAGAGTTGATTCCTTAGACAAGGTAACGCACATCAAAAAATTGATCCGTTGTTGGTAATAAGGGTCATGTACATGTCGGTGGACAAGCAAGGGGGATTGATAATTAATCTATATCACCAAAAATTGTGATTTTACTTGGCTGGCAGAGGAGCAATTCAACTACGGTATGTTGACGTTATGGTAGAAACTTGTTGTATCCCTTAAAATTAAACGTCATGAGCATCAACAGGCTACATAATTTTTGTGCCTGCATAGGATCATCTGCTGCACGTGATGCAATACCAGATGCCATACAAATACGGTACTGGAAGAAAGGTTAGATAAATGATGACCACTTGTGAAGACCTGAATGAACTAACGACAACTCTCATTGAAGTTACGCACCTAACCACTGGAAATAGATTGACGTCATCATCGTCACGTGGTGTCGATTACTATTTTGAGTGCACTGTACTGCTAATTGGAGTTGTAGGAACAGTAGCCAATGCACTTGTCCTGTATGCCATGGTGGTCTCTAAACAGCACAAAAAGCAGGTGCTGATATTTAATCAGAACCTGCTTGATTGTGTCAGTTGCTTCTTTCTCAGTGCAACACATATGATCATACTTTGTAACCTGGACCTTACTGGTACGCGTGGCTATTGGCTATGTTTGATGTTTTTAACTGGGGTAAACTGGTTGGGTCCATACATAGGTTCTTTTATCAACCTGTCAGCTATTACCATTGAACGCTATCTGAGGGTCGTACACCCAGAATGGACTAATAAAAAGCTGCATAAGTGGGTGATATACTTGGCAGTAGTGTTTGCATGGGTTGCTGGCATTGTCGTCTCTGCTGCTGTCAATAGTACTACCACTGAGGTAGCAAATGGCATATGCTTAGCTCGAATTTACTGGAAGAGTCAGGCGGCTCGAATTGCATTTGGGATTTGGTACCTTATTTCCTTTTATGTCTTTATACTCTTAAATTTCATCTTCTGTTACTGGCGTATTCTGGTCATTATTCGTCATCAGGCACGCATAATGGCTGTCCATAGTGGTGCAAGACCAGATGCCATTCAATTCCAATTAAAACAGACTGAGATCAACATCATCAAAACGATGCTGCTTGTCAGTGTGTTATTTGCCATCACCTTTGCACCTGCAAATGTGTACACATTTCTTAATCATGTTACTAAAGTCAAGGTCAACAAAAATGCCTTATATGCTGTAATTCTTATAGGATATCTCTACATAGTCATCAACCCGTTCATCTATGCCACTAAGTTTGATCCCGTCAGATGCGTACTGAAACGTATGACTCCGTGCAACAGAACGGCAGAGCCTCTTGAAAGTATCCAAATGACTTAGGACTGTGATTTTTAACGTTTAAGTAATCGATCAACCATTGATTTTAGTGCATTAAAACTCACATTTGATTAACATTTCTATACTTTATTTATAGCTTCTTTCATGAACTTGAAAAAGGAAGAGTGAAAAGGATTTATGAAACTGACGAAAAATTAGCTTGAAGCTGAAGTGTGCAAGAGATGAATAATGAATGGAAAATCCTTAGATCTGCAGATAAAAAAACGATATAACATGTCTGGAAAAAAGTTAGTCAAAAATGCATAAAAGTGATGCAAACGTATAAATCAGGCATTGGTTACACAGATGGTAAACACATTGAAAGGAGCAATCGGTATTTGTAGTGAAAGAATAATGTAGGTTGGCAAGCAACGGCAATAAGAATTTATTTGTGTGAGCAATAGCTGTGATTCCATTTAGCTTGCAACTGGATATAGTGAACGATCTACGTGTGCTTAAAAGTGAATTGTTATTAGTTAAACATTATACGTTTCGATACAATTTTGTGCATGCACAGAAGTATATGGGTTATATGCGACACCATACATGAGTCCACCACAAACAAAGAATAAGCCTATCTGTCAGTGAATTAATATCAGTGATGATTACTGGGCAAGACATTACTTATGAAGATATGACTGTACTAACGACAACTCCCATGGAAGTCACACACCAAACTACTGGAAATAGTATGTCGTCATCGTCATCTCCAGAGATCGGTTTCTATTTTGTGTGTGCTGTCTTGGTCATCGGAATTGTAGGAACAGCAGCCAATGCACTTGTCCTGTATGCCATGGTGGTCTCGAAACAGCATAAGAAGCAGATGCTGATATTTAACCAAAATCTGCTTGATTGTGTCAGCTGCTTCTTTCTGAGTGCAACGCATGCAGCCCAACTTGTTAATGTTTGCCTTGATGGTACACGTGGATATTGGCTGTGTGTGGTGGTTTACAGTGAGGGCAGTTCGTGGGGCCCATTCATGGGTTCTATGATCAACTTGGCAGCTATTACCGTGGAACGTTATCTGAGGGTTGTTCACCATGCATGGGTTACAAAAAAACTGCACAACTGGATGATATACTCGATAATAGTGTTTTCATGGATCGGTGGTATTGTCATAGCAGCCTCAGTCAATAATAGTATTACCGAGGTAATAAATGGCTTCTGCCTTGCACGAATGTTCTGGAAAAATCCGACAGCTAGGATTGCCTACGGAATCTGGTATTTTTTGTCCTTCTATGTCTTTATACTCTTGATTTTCATCTTCTGTTACTGGCGTATTCTGATGGTCATTCGTCATCAAGCAAGCGTGATGGCTACCTACAATGCTTCGGTACAAGACACTGTTCAAACCCAGTTAAAACAGACTCAGATCAGCATCATCAAAACGATGCTGCTTGTCAGTGTGCTGTTTGCCATCACTTTCACACCCGGAAGTGTTTACACATTCTTAATTTATGTTGCTGAAGTCAGACGTAGTTTCAACGTCTCCTACGTTGTAATCTTCATCACATTTCTGTACATAGTCATCAACCCGTTCATCTATGCTACTAAATTTGATCCTGTCAGGCGCATCTTGACACGTCTCATACCGTGCAAACAAACGACACAAGCTGTTGAAAATATTCAAATAAATTAGGGCTGTGATTGTTAGGGATAAAATAATCAATTAATGTCTAAAATCTCAACTCATTAAAAATTATTCGTTACTTCTATAATTTGGCTGTTTTTTTTTTCTACAGCGACAGTGTAAAACCACATTCAGCAGAAATGTGTACCATATGTTTATTAGTGATCTTTGAACTGTTGCCTTTGATCGATTTATTGGATTCGTTAGCACTGCGGTTCGATCTAGCAACTAGAAATTTATCTATTAATAACCTTAAAATGGTTTATTTTAATAAGCCCATACAATGATCACGAGAAACTACGCAATACCTGTGTAACTGACAAATTTTTGGCATAATGTACATGAGAGAAGCATAATATGCCATTTACTTCATCAGTGGTACTCACAATCACAGACAAAAAACAACGAAATTGAAACCAAAAAATATGGTGTTTCATATTTATTACTACATGATTTTTAGACATATTTGTAAACTAATTAGAGGTTAGTGTTTTTACTGTTGTCATTTAATCGTTATGGTGATCTGTTGACGTATGTATGTTCACACGGTTATTTATACCGCTCGGCACACTTGCCGACCGGGCTATATATTTTGCTTGCGTTAATTTCTTTCTTTTTTCTTCTTTTTTAATGATCCTCCAAGAACAATTATCTCAGGAACTACTCGACCGATTTTCGTAATCTTCTCACCGAATTAAAGGGTTTTCGGTGCAGATAATTGATCTGGACCTCTTTTCCAGGTATCTCAAGGGACGTAGAAAATGGCAACATTTCCTCATTTGTCGCTCTGGCATTCCGAAACAGAATGGGATATCACTACCTCAATGTACGCATTAACAGCGTAAATGATGCCTCTATATCGTGTAAAACTTTTGTGAACTTTGGTCCAGTAACTCCAGAGTTGACAGAGCTCATTTGTGAATTTCTGGTACGACACGGCCAAAAAACTAGCGTATTTAGTCAAATATCGCGGGATATACTGGACCGATTTTTGCAATCTTTTTACCGTATGAAAGAGCTTTGAGTGAACTATCTATATGCGCGCATTAACAGCAGCGATAATCAGGCTACATATGGTATAAATTTGGTGGGCTTCTAACCAGTACCTCCAGAGTTCACGTAAATCAACTGTGTACAACAAGTGTATTTTAGCACTGGGGTTTACGGGTTTGTTTACCTCCATTTGCCAGGTGGCAGCACGGTTATGTTTCGCTACTACTTGTTAGGGGCAACATTGCGGTGCCGAGCGGGCTTTGCCACACATTTCTAGTTTTATTGTCAGTCAGTTGTTGCTTAAGTCAGTCCGTAACTCCATGAAGAAAAGGAGTTATTTGCCCTCTGCTACCCAGCCATATTTCGCAATGTTAGTGCTTACGGGGGAGGGGGCTTCTGAAGCTCCCATCCCATACTACTGTGGAACCACTTAGAAAGTGACGACGCTATTTCATCAAAAAACTGACAGGTAGATTTAACCTTTAGCACGGAATATCTTTTTGGGCCATATGATAGCTCGTATAAATACTCTCAAAAATTCGAGAAAAATAATGTTTATATCTTTTCAGTACTGGGTAACTACAGCAGTTCAAGAGATATGGCCACTATGCTGTTGCACACGTGAGTGCACAGCCTATTTCAGATATTGTACAAAGAACAGTAGACATGAAAAAATGACAATATGTAAATTGCACACTCATGCAAAAGACTACAATGCCATACAGTTAACTAAAAGATCAGTGCTCATGTAACGTGTCGGATGATAGCTCTATTGCTGACCGTTCTACTGATAGTTTTGCCAGTGAAATGTCACACTCAGTTTACAACTTGAACATGTTTTCCATAAACAATTGTTATTTGAGCACTGCTCTGTTGAACTAAGATGCAGTCTTCATTCAGTCAGCTGTCGATATGTCATTTTTTAGATAGCGTCAGCCATGGTACAAGCCGAGTCAGTATCGTTATCGTCAGTCGTTGGGATGGATGATAATGGCAGTAGTCAAGCATCAGATGACGTACTAGTACACGTAAGGGGGGCATTAAGATACGTGTGGCCTAAGTCTAAAGAAAAAATCATTATCACTATCACTGTCATATTGGCTGACTGTTTTCACCAATAGTATCGACTATCACACTTACCCCATTTAGTGACTCATTATAGTAACTAAATAATAAAGTAAGTTAGCTAGTAGATATTAAGTAAATATTTACGGTACTTTGATTGGAATTTGCAAATTTGGTTTCCTTCAGCGGGCCTGATAGCCTGAAAAGGTTATTCGAGAAAGAATATATCTCACGAGTTAAATTAGCATGTTGTTTACTGACTTATTTACTTGCAGGCTTACTTACTTAATTACTTACTTATAAATACATGCACTTAATTATTTTCTTATGTGTTACAAGTGTAGGCTATCAACAGGAAAAATGCATTTTGCAGGTAATTGTATGCTGTACCATGCTTACAAACAAGAACATATGTACCATTGGACAAAATGTGCTCGAGATGCAATTGTATCAAATATTATACCTCGACTTCCAGACAAGAAATTTTTTCATCCGGACTCACCATCAAATGTTTTTTATCTTTGTGGGAATACACAAAAGCATTTCTCAAAAACTCAAGATCTTCGAAAATGTATTAATGAAAAACATGGGGGACTCCAGAAGCCTACTCCCTTGGCAGTACTGTAGAGGATCAATACCAAACAAAAATATGCATCACAGAGAACTTACACAATGATGCTGTGTTTCAAAAAATATGGTAAATTCATGATGATAACTCTGTCAATTCTTAACCAGCTACTCATCAATAAATTTGCAGTAAATCGATTATTAAAGATCCCATCACAGCTTAAACAAGTTGCTGCACTACCGTCAGAAAAAAACAAGCAACGACTTAAAGTAGATGTTGTGATTAATGATAACTAAAATAACTACAAGGTAATGTATATTTACCACTAAGATGTGGTGAGATTCTTGATGATCACTTTGCTGCAAATTTACTTCTGAGTCTTGTCTCTACTATTAGCATGTTGTACTTTTGTACTTTCAAATTATCACACTTGTCTTCTATGTGACTTTATTTAATATTATTGTAATTCCTTGTATATCACTTTAATAACAGTTTGCTGATAAATACGTGGCACCTTAGGTTAAATGATACCACCTTATATTCTTGCTTTTGTTACAAATGAGTGCGTTAAAGTAATGTTTGGCCCACTCTGTAATTTATTGACAGGACTAGTAGTACTGTGTTTATGTATACAGTTGTATTAATAGTGCACAAAATGATGTTGCACTTTTATGATATGTGGCATGTTTTTTGAGGATTGAGTTTATGATTGAAAACATAGTAAATGTAATGATTCTGGCACATGAATTGAGGTGTACGTGTACATAGTTATTGTTTTATGCACATTTCAACATATATAGCACGTTATTTACAAGCATGGCTGTGCATTTTAGAACTGTGGCTGTTTATTTGCTGTGTACTTTAACAATTTAATTCATGCACTGATAAAAATTGAGATTTATTTATAGCTGCTGTTTTAATAATAGGTTTATTTTTATTAGTTGTGTGAAGTATGTTGATTACCTACTTAGTTGTCTGCTTCATTGTGTGACTTACAGTAGTGATTTAAATACGTTGCAAAGAGCTGGTTAGGTTGAACATAAAACTTAATGTTATGAATTGGCAGATGATATAACGAAGTAATGAAAGATGTACTTAGTGGCACTAAAGTACATGGTATGTGTTGTTTGCAAAGAAATTTAAAGTTAGCTTGCATTATATGTGTGTTCAGTTTTTCAGTGTTTAAAACTTTAAACTCTATATGTATACGCTAAAGATAATGGTTTCAGTGAATCTGCATTGCAGCACCTTTTAAATGTTTACTGTAAGCCATTGTTGTTGTACGGTATAGATATAATCAGTCAAAAATTAATTTATTGATGCATGGTGCTAAAGATGCTGTAAATGACGCCTTACTGAACATTCAGAAACACTATGACGGTAAATTTACACAGGATGGCAATAGCCATTTTAAAAACCTAACTCTAAAACTAACTTTAACCATACTTACCCTACTAAACCCCACTAACCTTAACCAAATAATAGTAGGCCTCTATAGCGTCCTCCCACTTATCGACATATTGCCTTACTGCTACTTAAGTGTTTATTGGCATTTAGTATGACATCATTTATCGCCACTTTAGATCTCTTCTTTATTGATATATATGGCAGCCCTAAGGCTGGACTCAATATATTTGGTAGTTCTAATATTAGATTAGGTTCTAATAGAGTTATGTGAAAAATCTACAAAGTGTAGTTTTAGCTGTTAGATGACATTTACAAACATAACGGTCAGTCTGATACTGCAGAAAATACTTATAATGAGTAGACATACAACTTATATATTAGCCTATGTATAGAGCTATCATAGGACGAAATATTTTAGTCAATTAATCATGTAAGCTTAGTATCAGTCGCTGTCAGCTCCCCCATGGCCTTGGCCGAAATCGATATACACTGTCCAGTCCAATGGTTAGTTTTGAAAATTTAGTGACTAATAATAGGTCTATTTTGTGTGTCAAATTTTTCCGTCAAATTTTGGGGGTGTTCAAACACCCAAAGCAGCCCCACTTTTACGGCCTTGTGTATACTGTTTTACATGCTGTATTCACAGTATTTTCACTGTTTTTTTGAACACATGTCATTTGTCTATATCTAGCGTGCAATAGTCGGTGAATGTAACAAAACATCCGTGGATATACGGATAGTTTTTACAGTGAAGAGCAGCAAAAAACTAGAATACCTAGTGGTATATGGTCGCGCCTCTCTGGCAATGAGTTAAAAAATGCCGGAGATATCCGCGATCGAAAATTTGTGCTCCCCAGAAAAGTAAGCCAAAGTTCACCAATTTTTTAGGGGATGCTACCCCCTAAGACCTCCCATCCTGCCAAATTTCATCCTGATCGGTCAAACCAGCTTCGAGAAAAGCGTTAAAAAGCGTTACCTTTTCGGTCCTTCCCGACACTTTTTTTGTCACGGACGGACAGAAACGTGACTACTTGGGTCGCGTCTCGCAGCGTGCGAGAGGCGCGACTAAAAACTGAAGAAGACGGAGAAAATGCGCGACGGAAAGCGAGAATAATTCGTCACGGGTGTCACGGCGCTGCGCTGTTAATATTTCACCGTCAACAAGGCTGTCACAACCGTGCGAAAATCGAACGGCGTAGTGGCAGAGTTGGAACCGGACTCCCGTTCATCGGGTTAACAAGTTGTCCTGGTAGGGTCACGTGACTCACGTCAGTGTTCCGGACCCGTGATTTGACCCGGTTTTCGACTGCTCATACGCGCATTTTATCGCTGCAGTGGGTCCGACCCTCGGTAAAATTGGGGCTGGGCTCAACAATGATTATTTCGACCCCTTGCTTATTCACTTTTTACTACGTGGGTTGTCCACTTAGCGCTTATTTCAAGCATTCTCGCAAATTTTATTACTTCCTATAAGTGAAGGCAAACTGTTAATAATAACTCCGTGTTCTATGACATAGGCCTACGGATGTGACCTCCACGAGTCCAGGACACAAAACAAGGTAAGGTAAGGTAAGGAAGCGTATAGCAGTTTGTGCTACAAGCACCACACCGCTACGGGAACTCACGTGCCATATGGGATCACACAGTAATTACCTGCCACCCGGCAGAGGTGACATTCCCGCCTTTACCCCAGCCAATTAACGCTGGTACTCGATTTAGCGACCCCAGAGGGATGCAAGGCTGAGTTGACCTAGTTGGCTTGGTTACATACCGAGGTGGTATACCCGCCCAAAGACGGTCACCCATCCCAGTACTAACCGGGCTCAACGTTGAGCGACGAACGACGCTACCGCAGCGCTAAACCGCTAACCAAGGCATCGCCCAGCAAAACGATATGCATTGCTCGTCAGCCGATGGCAATATCGGCCACGTTCTAGTTTCGGCCACTTTCGGTGTCCGTACGGCAACGCTGACCAGTGGATTCGACTTCTAGCATGGGGTTTCCTATTAGTGTTTTACAGTAGCCATAGTGCTGAAATGCACCGTTTTAACCTTGGGTCATGGGACAGACGGATAGGCAGACGGACGGACGGATCGCACCATTGTTTAATCCTTACGATGTAGAGCAGGGTATAATAATAGCACATCAATCAATCAATCAACTTTATTCTTCTGTTCTAGCACATAGGCCCTACTTTGTCGTAACTATCCCAGTCAGTACTGATATATTTTAATTAGCCTACTACTCCCTGTAGTCATCCAGTGTATGCAAATATGACTAGACTTTATGTTTTTGACTGTTCTGCTAACTTTCTTATTAACTTGGGTTTTATATTGTGAAATGTCTTTAACGCTTGCGGTTTGACAACTGTTTAATAAACAAGAACCATTTGAAAAATGTTGGGCCCATTCACCACTGCGAGCCGCCTCACGCCCACTCACCAGATGTCGCTAGCGGTACTGTCGCGCGCCGCCTGCGCATCGATGTCCACGACAACGCCGACAACGACGACGACAACGACAACGCGTGACAGAGGGGACCGCTATAGCCCCATGGAATGGGCACAACCAGTGATTGACTGACTGATGTAACTTGCGGGTCACTCATTTTGATAGATTCTCTATATATTTTTTCGATGTCATTAGAAGAATTTATCTCAAAATAGCGTATACACTGCGAGCTAAATTGCCGAAATGTGCAAGTTTGTATCACAAAGTATCGTTGGAAGAGTGCAGGCTTAATCAGGCTGAAAGTCGCAAAGTACTGGGTGGATGGGTGTTTAGCTAGTCACGGTCGGTTAAGCATAAATTCCACGGAAGCAGTTTTCTCGTAGCATCCTCGTCGACACGCCTGTCACGCGCGACATCCTCGCGAGGATGCTACGAGGATGTCGCGCGTGTCGGGCGACTTCCCCGTTCAGCTTGGCACGCGCTTACCTGATTGGTCGGCCGGCGGTCTGCTGCGGTGTATAGTGCTGCCCGTTTGTCCGTGTGTCGTGTCGACTAGTTGCGGACAAGTCGCTAGCATTCTCGTAGCATCATCCAAACCATCTGCTTGCCCCTTTGCTGCCCAAGGAATCACACACACCATACCACCTCAGGCCTAGGCGCCATAATAGGCAACTCACTCAAAAAATCAACAAACTTTATGATAGTAATTTCGTTCAGCGCATGTTGTATAAAGACTTGTATTGATTGACAATTTTCTATATGTATATATTGCATTCTACATTTTTATATTGTGTCTCTCGTGTTGAGCTGCGTCTTGTCATCTCAAAATAGACGAATATTGTATTGTATTGTACGTCCGAAACGCCAGATTTCCTCGCGTGACATGTCAGCGACATCTTCGCGAGGATGCCACCAGGATGCTGCGAGGAAACTACTCCCGTGGAACTTCAGCTTTACTGGCGCCGTTTATCCTCCTGGCAGGCGATCGACCGTGTCTGTTGAAGCGCCACATCACGACAGTAAATGAGCCAATGTCGACGATATACGACAGCCTACAGTCCGCTTCCACCGCAATTTATGCCTTCGGCTTCTGAGCTTCGGCAACACTTTAATCTCCGAAAGCACTCACGGTCACTAAACAGTGCCGTTATAGGCCGTTAAAGCCCGGACGACATCTAGGCCCGGAGTCGTTTTTCTCTTCTCTCGGTCTTTCAAGATCGGCCAAACTACGTCGGATCAAACTACGTCGGTCATTCTGCTCCATTCTTCTCAATTTTCTGCATCGTACTTCACACTGTGTATTCACCAAATTTTTACACGATGTAGACGGATTATCGCCTCGCTGTTACTTATTTTTTGGGTGTATTTAATAAATATTCTTTGGTAATTTATTAAATATTCTAAATAAATATTCTTTGCTCGATTTCTTCTTCCGGAAGTGTGCTGAAACCGGCTTTTGCTATCTACTGCGCGCATTTACACGGTATATTCCAATTCGTTGTAGGCCTACATGTAGAACCCAGCGCATAAAAATAAAGGGTATCAGTCACTGTTCGTTATTTGTCCCCAATATTAATTGATTGCCATAGAAACGTACCATAGGTCTATCTACTTCTGTTTTGCGACATTAGAACAGTATCCAATCAAGGTTTGTAGTTGGGCCCATTCTATGGGGCCATAGCGGTCCCCTCTGTCACGCGTTGTCGTTGTTGTTGTTGTTGTTGTTGTTGTGGACATCGAGCCAGCTATAGCTATAGCGCAGGCGGTGTGCGACAGTAGCGACACCTGGTGAATGGCAATGTAAAATTAGAACAGGCGGCGTGCGGCGGTTCGCAGTGGCGAATGGGCCAAACATTTTTCAAATGCTTCTTGTTTACAAATCGAACGTTGTTTTGCCTTCTTTAGTAGAAACAAACGACTTTTTAAATACAGCGGCTCTGAAAGTTCATTCACATCGAATGTTGTGCGTTGCGTTGCGGTTCCGCGCGGCGCCGGACGAAACCGCAACGCAACACACCGCATCCGACGTGAACGGACCTCAGGGGCGGAGTTTATCAGGGGCTGGGCGGGGCTAAGCGCTCCCATGAGCCAAGATGAAAGTAAAAGGCTTTGTGAAAATAATAAAAGCTATGCAATTGATGCGTAAAGTATACAGTTCTGACACCTTTGTACCACTACTCTATTCTGAAAATTATCAATCCGTTTACTTACTTACACCAACAGAAAAATTACTGGCGAAGCCCCTGGCTTAAGGTAAGGGTACCGTATTTAGCTGTTCAAAAGCATAAACAGCTGTTTTAAACTCTCCAAGATGAAATAACTTCAGTGGTACCATGTCCTTCCACGTATTGGCAAAATTTATCGTTGCATATGCAGAAATGCTTCAGCTTCTGGGGGACTTCGCCCCTGGACCCTGCTGGAGGACCTCCTGACTGAGCCCTAGATCCTCCCCCCCCAAAGCCCCACCTCAAACTCCGCCTATGACGGACCTTCAATCGCGAGTCGAATGTTGCAACAATTGCCACGCACAAATTAGGCCTAATAAAATCATGCTACAAGAATACGACCAACGTCATACACGTGCTCCAAAAAATTTCGTCACAGATGTAACTG
>Ga0209782_1001134_pt1 | contig 13406 bp, 11 predicted proteins | sample WorMetmaBAHAMAS1_FD_187390 | JGI IMG/M metagenome (GOLD analysis project Ga0209782, IMG submission 187390) | Marine gutless worms symbiont microbial communities from Max Planck institute for Marine Microbiology, Germany - Inanidrilus... | ecosystem: Host-associated > Annelida > Digestive system... | reverse complement strand
GATACAATACCGGAGTGTGACAGACAGACACACAGACACACACACAGACACACGACGACGGCATATACCGCGCTTAGCATAGCCTCGCGCGGTAAAAATTGATAAAGAAAACAATATTTTTTACTTTTAAGGTGTGGAAGTGTGTAATTTTTAATGCTACTATCTAAACTATCTAAAAATGTTGGGCCCATTCGCCACTGCGAGCTGCCGCACGCCCTAATTTTACATTGCCATTCACCAGGTATCGCTACAGTCGCACGCCGCCATTGTCACACGCCGCCTGCGCATCGATGTCCACGACAACGCATGACAGAGGGGACCGCTATGGCCCCATAGAATGGGCCGAACAAAGTCCGTAAGTAAGTAACAAGTATGACGTACTTACCCCATTCTTTAGGTGGGTAGAGCTGGGCACAGTGCCATAGAAATGTCACGAACAGATGTGGCTCGTCATGATGCGTCGCCGGTGGACGTATTCGCCAAACATGAGCAGTAGTCCACTGTCGTGGCACGATTTCGTCTCCGACTGAGTGTGCTTGACCTGCCACCAGGTATTCTCAATTGTCTGCTTATGGGCTCCTGTCTGCGGATCTGTAAAACAGCAAGACATAACCACAGACTAGCATGTACTCTGCCTATAACTCAGCTTCTCAATAATGATAGGCAGGCTAGCATATAATATTGAACGACTAATAATTATATTGTTTTTACCAACAAAGTTGTATGATGATTGCCAGTGAGATGTTGTCAGCGGTCTGAATATAGCTGATCATATGCACGTCAACAGTCGGTGATAACAGTCGAGTCTTTGTTGACATGTCTGTTGATGATGTCGAGCAGTGTTGGCACGTCATGCTTGTTGTCCGGACAGATAGCCAGAAATATATCTTTTGTCTCGCTGCAGATCCTTCTAATCACCGATTAAACCTCTGCTAATCGTTTCTTATTGTACTTCCTCTTTCCAAATTTACTCTCGTCGATTTCAACATTTAATCCTGCACCTCCAATCAGCTTCAGCGTCTCTCTGGCGACAGTCTCCAGACAAAGTTCATGGCAAAATGATAAATGTAGAGAAGCTTAGCTGGCACTCGTGTCTTATCTAATCTGGTCGTAGCCAGTTATTTTCCCACAGCTTAAATTTGTCAACAGAATAATCTGCTCTAATCCTCTAACGTCAAGTGGTACTTTTCAAAAAATGTTCCCTCTCGAATGAAAATAGTTTTTTTTGCAGTTTTTGTTTGTACAGTGAAAGGCTACTGAAGTAGTGTGATGAGCAGGACGTTTGACGGATAACTTCAAATCACGCCGACAATGCGGGCACTGGGCATTTATGACAGTTATTCAGTTTCAGTTGGCAGCAAAAATTCTAAATGTTATCAAAAGTGTTAATAATATATCATCCAAAATTTACCAGGTTAAACGTCGGTACACTGTCTATTGTCCAAATCAAAAGTTCCAGTCAAATTTGCTACTTCTATATTGCTCGTGGCACATGCCATTATACAAACGACATATGAAAATAAACTTTACCTGATGTCTACCTTTACCTGATCCCTGACACTGCACGACACAATCTCAAAGACGGGCATGTTCATGTATTCCGTACTCTACTTTCGCATGTAAGGAAGTGTATAGCAGTTTGTGCTACAAGCACCGCACCACTATGGGAACTCACGTGCCATATGGGTTATGGGATCACACAGTGTTACCTGCCAACCGGCAGAGGTGACATTCCCGCCTTTACCCCAGCCAATTAAGGCTGGTACTCGATTTAGCGACCCCAGAGGGATGCAAGGCTGAGTTGACCTAGTAATACTCAGTAGACTAATTTATAGTTTTTTATGTCCATATTCAGTGAATTGCACTCATTCAGTATAAAATATAATTTGTCAGTGTTCTGCTTTTTAACACTTTCTTTAGCATGCACATGTTAATTACAGTGTTAAATAATAGCCTTTACTACTACTGGCTGCGACGTTATCGGCTTTTGCTTTATTTATGAGTTATAGCCATTACAAAAGTTTCAAGACAGCAAAAGTGACCTTAAAACTCACTCAAGGTCATTGGCAATTATGCCATTTGGTAGCCCGTATAGATATTCTATTTGTCTTCCATCGTAATTGTCTCTGTCTTGCACCGTTTCTGAGATATTGCTTATTTCCGAAAATTTAAAGACGTCATGTGACCATGACCACGCCCATTCAAGGGACAGTTTGTAGTCTCAATGCAAAACCGCCATCTGGCGAACCACTGTACAAAATTTGAAGTCTCTAGTTTTAGCCTCTTCAGAGATATCTTAGGGGGGATTAAGAAATTAAATAGGTTACGTGACCATAACCACACCCCTTTTTGGGGTGATTTTTAAATTTTTTTTTGATAAGACTTGATATAACCCACCTGTGTACAAAATTTGACAGCTCTAACTTCAGCCATTCCTGAGTTATGGATGGGTCCCTCCAAATTTAAAATGGGTTACGTGATGTAACCACGCCCTTTTAGGGCCGATTTGTAGTACGTATGCTGGGACTAGCTACGACTGACCTGCGTACCAAATTTAAAATCCTTACATTGACCCACTACAAAGATATAAATGGCGACGAAAAATGCAAAAATTTGGGTGGTTTGGGGGGTTGGGGGTCACCCAAGGTCATCAGCAATATAACATTTGATATAGGATATATGACTTCCTATTTGACTTTAATAGAAACTATGCATCTATCTTGTACCGTTTTTGAGTTATTGTGCGTTTTTCGTCAAAATGGCCAATTTTAACCCACCCCATGTGCATAGGGGGTGATCCTGTTCGAATTTCGCCGTGAACTTTGGTGTCAGAAAGCTAGAGTTCCAGGGCTATCGTGTGGCATTATTTGCGTGATCCTACGTTTAGCCATTTTGATACAATACTAGAGTGCGACAAACACACACAAACAGACAGACTGACACATGACGATGGCATATAACAAGCTTAGCATAGCGTCGTGCGGTAAAAATGATATGACAGTTGCCAAATACCATACAGGCTCCCCACCACTAATGTGGATCTCTAGAAAAATTAAAGTGCTTATCTATATTTGGATATTTTAAATGTTTTTATAAAATTTCTAACTCGGTACTTAACCTTCTTGTTATTTAGAGTAATTCATCTGCATTGGTTGGATTGAAGTTAGGCCTGCTGCCATTTGGATGAATGTCCGTAGGACTGTTTACATGTCATTACTAACGTGACTCAGTGTGTATGATTAGGTACAGTGTTGTGAAGGATCATGCCACTGGAAGCACGTGACAGTGCCTTCTACGTCGATGGCAAGAAGGTGCAGTTATTGAGTGGTGCAATTCACTACTTCCGTGTGGTGCCAGAGTACTGGGAGGACCGGCTGATGAGACTCAAAGCTTGTGGACTCAACTGTGTTGAAACGCAAGTCTTCTCCTTGTCTAAAGGCATGGTTTCATGCGCAATTGTTGCATGCAATTTTTGCATACAACATGCTGCAATAATTGCAATATTTTAGCACCCTGCAAGAATTGCATTTTAATTGCACATGAAACCACGGCATAAAGCCGTTCGCATATCAGAAATAAAATAAAATAAATGCTGCAACAAATGTTCATATTATTTTATTAGCGCGAGATGTAATATATACATCTCGCGCTTATGCTACGATGTCAGTGTCTGTCTGTCTGTCTGTCTGTCTGTCCGTCTGTCTGTGACGGAAGTGTATTGGCATATTATAGCTAATTTAGGTTTCAAATTCCGATCCAAATTTACCGCACATTGTGCGCGCAGCCCACTGGGCTGGCCTCCCATCCCACTATATAACCTGTGAGAGTAATTCAAGCCGGTGATGAATGCAATGAATGCCCGTCCTGTCACTGTCATTTGTCACATCAGTGAAGATATGTTAGTGTTTCATATGTTGAAATCTCGGATTGCTTCCGGCCTAACTAAGCTAAAACTTTAAGGTCCAGTATGGCAGTAGTTCTACAGAACAATGTCCAGGTCCGATTGATGTTATAAATGAATTTTCAGGTTTTTTTGCTAAATATCATTAATAATGAGTACTATTGACTATGACACAGTTGAATGTCATTAGGTAGAGTTTCAGCTAGAAAGCACACTTGTGCCAGTTCAATTGACCAGCAGTCTGAACAGTGACCGCTTGAGTTGTGTGCAGAATATGCCGTGGTCCAAATAAATCTACCCCTTTTGTATTTCTACCAGTATGCTCAGAATCAAACCGATTCAGTAATTTTTCGTGTGCATAATACTAAGGAAATTTTACATCGGATTATTATTAGCTTGTCCATCCCACGTGTTAATTTGATAAGAACTAAGAAAATTAACTGAAAGTAATCTTGGGTATTCACAGCTGCAACTTGGCATGTACTCAGAGCATAAAATTTAGTAGTGACTGTAAATTGTTGAGATGTTGGTCGATCACAAACACAGTGCACGGTGGATGATGTGAAGTGTTTGTTCATCAGACAGTCATGTTGAACTATTCCTCTGATGTTACTCATCTGAAATTTAAGTTTCTGTAAACATAACAATCAGCTTAAGCTTATTTTAAAGCCACCACCTTTAAAGGAAGAATTGTAACTTAGAGCAGATGAATGGGTTTATAATTTCAGAGGATAGTGCAGTGATATTTTTCATGTTTGGTGACATTATAACCACTTATATCAAGTTTCTTTGGGATTTTATGTACACAATTTCACTGTGTTTACTCAGTTATTCAGTAAATAAAAAGGTTAAGATTTTTGGACTTTTGTACAAAAAATGGGAGTTTTCTGTATGTATATTTGTAGCTGATTACATATATCCTTCGATTACATGATACCTGTGTTCAGGTATGTACCATGGAATCTTCATGAGCCAGTACGAGGAAATTATGTCTTTGACGGCTTACTGGACATCAGGTGAGTCAATTATCTTTGCCACCTGCTCTCTGCTTGGTCATCAGTACAGTATGTTGGACGTCATTTCATTTACTGTGTAGTCTTAGGAGACATTGGTTAGTGTCTGGAATGTAAACTTAATATTGAGACATTATAACTAGTAAACATTTAGATAGCATCCTGTAACTCATTGCTATTGCATGTACTGATGTGACTCCCGTCACAGTCTGCAGCAGATCATTCCAAACACGAGCTGGTTATAATATGTGTCGTACTTTTATCTCTTCAAGGATTTCCTGGAAATCAAAGGTCTGTCAAAATTCAGTTTAACTCTGTAATCAGTCATCATCATCATCATCATATTATAACCACTTATATGACCATGTAACATCTGCACCATCTCTGTCTACATTCTGCAGTCGTCTGAAGGCTCACCTCTTTTAGCGCTACTTTCTTCAACTGTCTTCTTGTCATGCTTGAGCAGTGACTCTGTCATTTCTGGACACGTTAGTCATTCATCATCATTATGATTATCATCATCTTTATAATTATCAGCAGCAGCAGCAGTGTCAGTAGTTTGTATGTGATAGCGATGTTGCTGTTGTGCAGACGATACATTGAGACGGCTCACAGACTCGGTCTGTACGTGCTGCTCCGTCCCGGCCCATACATCTGTGCCGAGTGGGAATTTGGCGGACTGCCGAGGTACTAGCATTGTCACATGTATGATTCTAGCTCGTATGATTGCTTGTTATTAGTGTTTGCTTGTTATGAGTGACAGGATGTGAACAGGATTAGCGGGGCTTGGAGCACGTATAGCACAGTCATTCCATGTGGCGTGGTCTGTCTGGTGTGAGTGAATAAACTGACAGCAGTGAGTAATGGTTGGTTGTGTATGGTTTATAGATCTAGTTGACTGTTGGTCTGTGCAGCTGGCTGCTTGCTGATGCGGAGATGAGAGTTCGTTCAGTCTATCAACCGTTCATTGATGCTGTCGAGTGCTACTTGACGGCATTACTGACGCAAGTTGCACATCTTCAGGTTTACTGAGCTTCAGCGCTGTTTTGATGTCAAGTCTGTCCAGTTAGTCATATTTCATTTGCCATATGAACTTACACACACATTTGTGATTGGCCACTGCCACTCTCCATTAGTTGACTGTCCCACACATTTGCTGCATTTTATCTTCAGTACTTCTAGTGCTTTCACTTTGACTGGTCCGCAATGCAAAAGTCATTGCAATTCAGGATCATAGAACACGTCAGTGTGTCTCATTGATAGTGCATTAGATCTGTTCAGTGTAGCTGAGTACATGCATTGATTGACATTTGCTTACTTATCAACTTTGTCTTGACACTGTGTGCCGCTGGTATGATTAACCGTCTCAGTTGATTATTTGTTGTCATTTCAGCATTCATCTGGTGGACCAATCATAGCTGTCCAGGTGGAAAATGAATATGGATCATACGGTGACGATATGCAGTACAAAAAACGTCTTGTTCAGGTTTTTTTGCTTTTTCGTAATTAGTTTAATATTTCTGGAAATGAACTGTTGCAATTACAAATCATTCTGTTGGTGTGACATGTACTTTACACACTAGCGTGGCACAGTAGAGCATACGTGAAGTGTTTGTTAGTTTGTTGTGCCACTTTGTCATTGCACGCACGTTCACATTTACGCCAGTTGAGTGGTCATTGTCCGAGTGAACATGGACTCAGTGCGTTGTCGTGTTGATCGTGATGACTGGCGACAAACTTTGTTTATTGACACTTTGACAGTTACTGACACTGAAATGATGCTGTCTTCATCTGCCGAATGGCTCACGATACATTGCTACGTTGATGACAGCTGTCTGACGTCAGTATTCAAATGTAGTCATCCCCAGATACGGATGTGGAGACAGTTGCCATGGAAACAGTTGCTGTTACTGTGTTATGGAGTTTATAGTTTTATTTTACGTTCCGTCTTATGTCTCTGACTGCCTGACAACATTTCCATGACATGGCAGTAAGCCTGAATGTCATGCAGTTCAGTGAGTGATGTGCTGTGAATGTTTGCTGAAGATTTTGACGTGATGTTGATTGCAGATGTTTCGTGAAGTCGGCTTCACTGAGCTGCTGTTCACCTCCGACAGTGGAATGGGCATTCGCAGCGGCCACATTCCTGATGGTTAGTATGAACACAGCTTTAGTCACTTTATTTTTCAATTTACAAGAATTACTGTGACGGTTAAGTCAGTGAGAAAAGAAAAACTAAACAGAAATGCTTTGACTCAGAAACTAAACTGAGTTCAAATGACGTCATCTCGTGGTGACACGGTGCATTACAGTCTGCCGCCAGTCACTGTAAGTGCTCAGAGCATCAAGTTTCAAGGACTGATAAAGGACTGTTCATATCCTTGTCTCATCTTATAGACTGTTAAAGGAGCGTTCATATCCTCTTATCTAACCGCATCTCATGTGTTCTCATTTAATTCAGATTGAGTGCACTGTGGAGCAACTCAGTTCACCGTGGGTGTGACCAATCACGGTGCATTTAGTTTCAGTGAGATGAGATGAGTGATGTTAGTGCTTGTTTATGTTGGGACGTCGAGCTAGAACACTGAGGCAGTGCAGGTCACGGATGACGTGGTGATTGAGAAGCACAGTTTGAGACATTGGCATTGTCACGAGATTGTTGTTACAACACTGCTGATGACGATCTACATCCTCATGATTGATTGTGACTCATTCACCAAAACTGGTCGCCATCAGAAAATCCTGCGGGTAAAGCTTTTGCATCATTTGACCATTGAGTTGAGTATGTCTGAGTCCAGAGTCAGAAATGACTGAGGTTCAGTGGCTGCGGATGAGTTGTCTGCAGGAGTTGACGTTGCTGGTTGAGTGACTGAAAAGCTGCTGTTGTTATATCCTCAAAGTTTCTCTTTTGGAGATTCAGCCTAATCTAACGTAACCAATGGTGAACAAAAACTGCTTGTGATTGCAACATGTGCACTATTTCTGCCAGTCAGCTAGCTCAGTGTCACCGTGCTGCCGACTGTGTTTGTTCAGTGTTGATGACAGTCAACTTCCAGGAGGTTGATCACGGACAGCTCATGTTCAAGTACTTGCAGCACATACGTCAGCCTGGCATGCCGCTGATGGTGATGGAGTTCTGGACGGGATGGTTTGATCACTGGGCGGAAAAACACCACGTTGTCGACAACACAAGTGAGTACCGTACTGCTGTCATCTTTATTCACAAATCACTCAGAATGTTTTCATTTATTTTGAGGAAAATTTGTGTTTGTTTTTGCTTCCTGAGGAAACTGCTGAACCACTGTTACTGGCTCAGGGATTACAGCAACATTTCTCAATTTTATAAAAAGAATTTGTCAAAAAATTTCGTATCATAACTCACTTTCTTAAGAAAATACAAACATGATTGAAATTTGTGGAACGAATTTTTTGCGAGATTTTGCATATTGCAGTGTCACCTTTAAGACTTGTACTAAGATGTCCTTGATTTGTTTCATGTGTACCAAAGTTGTGCAGTGAATAGGCAAATTGAGGGACTTAGATAATGTCAGTTTTGACTTCTGCATATAGATGACATGATACAGTGCATGTGTAGTTAGGTTTTTGATGTGACATACGTAGCAGACGCATTGCAGACCCACACAAGAGACAAGTATACAGAGAAGAGAGGACTCAGAGGAGTAGTGACTGGTCAACTTGGACCTTCCAGTTTTGTGGTTCATAAGATAGCACAGTGTGTCAGCTGGTCGGCTGGCCGGTGTGTTGGATGTTGTGTCAGAGTTTGAGAGAGTGCTGCGGTGGATCCTGAGTGAGGGTGCCTCAGTCAACTTCTACATGTTTCACGGCGGCACCAACTTTGGCTTTCTAGCGGGAGCGAACGATCGTCTTACTCCACCCAACGACTCGTACATCACTGACTACTGCCCTGTTACCACCAGCTACGGTTCACAACTCATTATTGTTACTCGCGGCACCGATTTTTAAAGCTGCCTAAGATGCTTCTATGATCTTCCTAAATCTGTCATAATTTTGTCATAAAATTATCATAACTAAGGGACTTAGGAAATCCTAAGATTATCCTAAAATTGTTGTAAATTAATTTGTAAAAATTATCTTAGCACATGTAAAGATTCTCCCATTTTTTGTAATGTTGTCGTAATTAAAAATAGCAGCCAACCGCAAAAGGCGACGGTCTTGCTGCCAGTGTCAGTTGCTTACTTACTTCACGACGAACGTTTGCTATAACGTAATGTTTGTTATGTTTATATGACATTTTACATAAATAACAAAATGTATAGTATAACATTCACTCAATGATGTTTATTGTTCATGACTGGAAGTTTTATTGTAACTTATTGTAACTTTAAGGCAATGTGATAGGCCTAACTTTATTGGAATTTGGTCCTAGGACTGCGAGGTTATTATCGTAAAGTGATGACATAATTTCTTCGCGGTTTTTCGATAGGATTTTTAGGAAATCAGCATAATCACAACTTTGTCCTACAATGTTTATAACTTGGGTCATCGTGGTAATTTCATACTAAGATCATCTTACAATGCTTTGAAAATTTGGCCCCAGTACTGTTAACCATATTATAGTGCTGGTGGCGCCGTTTATGAGAACACTTCTCTGTGGTCTGACTATACATCGTCATAATGCCAGAATATTTGACTCATTCTAATTATGGTGTGACATGTCAGCTGAACATATATGTAAAATATATTGTGGAAAGATATCATTTTTTGAAGGAAAACATAAAAGCACCATGACTCCTGTTATACACGAGACTCTCAGTTGTACATAAAGTAACTTGATACAAAAAGTAGCACACTATAACTTCAATGCACATCAACCAATTTTCTTAATTTTTGGCAGAGACGTTGCTCAGAGAGTATGCTAGTGAACGGTAATTTGTTATTCCACCTCTCCTAACTAATGTCTCTGTACTACCTGGGGAAACATGAGCCCCAGAAATTGGGTCTCTTCAGTCATGCTGTATACCGAAAATGACACTGCTTTGGCTTACTATATCTTCAATAATCATAAACTAGTTGCTGTGGTTGTTGTGGTTACTAATGCTAACTCACCTGCTCATGCTGCTAACTACACATACTCGTACAGTTAAACACGTGACTGTCTGCAATATTCAGCACTGTAATGTAGCAATGCTGCGTTGCTGTACACACTGCAGACTACGACTCACCGGTGGCAGAGAACGGTGCCTTGACTGAGAAATATTTCATCATACAGAAAGTTCTTTGTGAAACACTACCACAATGTGAAGGTTTGTGGCGTGACTTGGTTTCTCTTATTCATTTGTTTACACATTGCACAATGTAGCTGCTATCTCTCAGCCACACTTGACTCTGTCTCAGTCCAGCGCTGACTGTGTATAAATGTATTTGGTTCTGTGTGTAAGAAAGCAGCAGCAATGGTCGTAGCAGCAGCAGCAATAAAGCTACTTATTACTTTGCACTTCGCTCTCAGGAGGGGTGCAAAGCATTGTGATGAGTATGTTTGTCTCTCCACTCACATAACTCAAAAACCACGAGGATGAACTTCACCAGATTGTTGTGCATATTGCCTGTGGCCCTGGCTCAGTCCTCCTTTGGTAGCATCGTATACTTCCGGTTTTGTAGATGACGTCATGTCTTCACATAATGAATGATCAATACTAGTACAACGCAGTCAAAGACAGCAGACTCTGCGCAACTCAAGATGAGTTGTACTAGTATTGAACTTGATTAGTGTTCACGTTCCGTGTGAATTCTAGCGTTGCTGACAAGATGTGCAGGAATCATCGTGATCAGAAAGTACGTTGTAGAGTATGGAGCCATTTTACGTGTGTTAATGTCAGTGATGTCATGTAGATCAGGTGGTCGACTGTTCATTGCAGCTGGACCAGAGAACAGAAACCATGATATCATAACTGGTTCTTATTGTTGGCAGCATGTAGTCTTCCATCAGTCAGTCTCAACCTGTATCTGTCGCTGGCTGCAGCAGAAACTGAGCAGACGGTGAAATATTGCGTGGCTTGTCCTGTGCGAATGAAGTATGTAAGTTGACAGCAACTTTGGAGAGCTGGTTTTCTGTCGGTGTGAATCGTTGTGGCTGTCGATGAAGCCTGCTCGGTGATTTCACATGGTTTATCGTCAGTGTGTTGACTGCTTTAGATGGTTTGTTTAACACAACACAACGAGATTCTTGCTGTGGCACTGACTGCTGAGTGTTCTGATGCAGTACATGTGGAGGAAAACATCAGCTGCGATGACGGGAGATTAACTGGGAAAAACATTTGACAGAATGACAGAGGACGATGACGTATCTGTGTGTGTTGAGATGTGAGCATCATGTGATGCTGTGTGTCTGTAGGTGTGTCTGTGTGTCTGTGTATGTATGTTTATGTGTGTCTGTGTATTGTTTGCTGTGTAGACACTGAGCAGATGCCAGCGCCAGCTGAGACGCCGCCGTCACGTGCATACGGTGAGCTGATTACACTAGCTCTGTACTTGTGACTAGTGAAAATGATGATGATGATGGACACACTTAATTGATAATAGTAGTGTAGGTCAAAACTTTTGAAATTTTCTATATTCTTGTGTGAATTGTTCTACGGCAGCCTATCAGCTCAAGCTGGTTTTTGTAACTATCAGTTGAGCAACGACATATAATGCTACAAGGACGTCTAGGTTTCGGTAAAGTTAGGGTGTTTTCTCTGTAACCTTGTATGGAATTCAGAACGTTGCCGTCTTGGGCGTGACGTGTGTTGTCTGCAGAGAGTATTTTGATGCATGTTGGTGACATACTGTTGAAAGCACTTACTGTCACTTAGGAGCACACTACTTTCCTAGTGCATAGACTGTTTGACATTATGTTATGTTATTTTTACACACATTTTTCTTGTACGTGCATGCGTTCTGACATTGCATAAATGAAGGAATATGATGATGATGATGATTTCCTGCCCAGAATATGCAGTTTTTATCAGTAGTTTTTGGTTTCTTGTTTTGTAATAGTAAGATATTCTCTAGTTTATGTACAATTGTACAACAGATATGTATCTGTATACGTAATGTAATGGAAATACGGACATGCATAAACAAAATGTGATACAGAAGTCAATCAGTGATTTTGTCTGAGTGTGAGAATTGATGTAAAGCTTTGAGGAGATGTGACTTAAAGCTTTGAGATGCTTCTCATTGTTCTGTCCACTGATGTACCTTCATGTTGTGATTTTACTACTGACAATAACACTACTGCTGCTGCTGACAGGTGAAGTGAAAGTGACGAGATACCTGAGCTTTGACGACATGCTGCAACACGTAAAGGTGTGAAAATTTTACATTTTCACTATAAACATATTGTATGAAGTTTAATGTAATTAGTGTTTGTATGATATCACATTTGACACATATGATATGTACACGTTGTAATGATGGATCTGTGTCAGTGGCTGAAATCTGAACTCAACAGACCTCAACACTAGTATACATACGCAGTGGGTTTAATATTTAAACTGTGTACAGCTGTTAGTTATTAAGGTAAAGAGTTGGTCTGTTGCCTCATAATTGGGTAAATGGATACCAAACATGCACACTCATACATGTGTACTGGCTGTTTTCATGTATGCATTAGCGACCAGTTAAGTAGTGACTGATGCAGAATTTCTGTGTCATTCAGCAGACGTCATCTGTGGTGTACACTGACACTGCCTGACTGACTGCTAACTACACACTGCAGTGATGAGCTGTTAATATGCAGTAGTAATACGCCACATGTCAGCCAATAAAATGACGAATCACAGGCATGTCCTGAAAGTCACATGAGTAGAAATACAGCAAATAGAAGTATACATTTTAAGACTTGAAACAAGCCGACGAATCAAGGTTGTCTGTGATTTAGAACTGTTGAGAGTTTGGATGTCAAACTTAACTCAATCCACACTGTTAATGCAGTGTTGTCGGCAAAAACAGAGTGGGTATGGATTGTGTCACTCATATTGACAAGATCGTAGTTGACGAACGAACCGGCTTGCAAAGTTGAAGTTTAGTTAAATCGTATGTTTGTTGTGTAGTGAGCAACTGAGTACATCATGTGTCTGTGTCTGGCAGCATGTCGAGGTGAAACGTCCGCTGCTGATGGAACAACTGTCAATCAATGACAGCTGTGGACAGAGCTTCGGCTTCATCATGTACCGCAAACATGCTCCGGAGCCAAGGAAGTTGATGTTTCCAGGCACAGTCAGAGACAGAGCGATAGTAGGTGACATTCTGTTATTTCTGAATTAATACTAGTAAGTCAGGTGTTTAGAATAATCTGCCTTCCACAGTAAGAATCATTGATTCTCTGCTGCTTTCCAACAACCACTCAAGACTAATCTTTTTTATGCTGCTTTTTACCGCGCGACGCCTTGCTAAGCGCGGTATATGCCGTCGTCGTGTGTCTGTCCGTCTGTCTGTGTGTGTGTGTGTGTGTGTCCGTCACACTCCGG
>Ga0209782_1001133_pt1 | contig 13408 bp, 12 predicted proteins | sample WorMetmaBAHAMAS1_FD_187390 | JGI IMG/M metagenome (GOLD analysis project Ga0209782, IMG submission 187390) | Marine gutless worms symbiont microbial communities from Max Planck institute for Marine Microbiology, Germany - Inanidrilus... | ecosystem: Host-associated > Annelida > Digestive system... | reverse complement strand
GCGGCGGGCTGTGCGATCCAGCCTTGAGCTGATTCTAGTTACATATCTGCATGTATGTGTACATCATTCTTTATGCGTGTGTTACGGTGCTTTACACTGTTGGTTGTATGGCTGGAAGGGTTCTGGCTACTCGTCATATGGAAGAGTACATGTACTTTTCAGTCAGCACTGCTGGCAGTCACAAAGTGGCACCCTACCAGTTCCATTTTAACTTGAATTTATACCATCCCACCTTGCTTTTCTTGTCATCCCGACTCAGTACTGAAATTTCTCAGTACTTATCAAGAGATTGGCTGGGAACGGCATCTCCGAAAGGACCTGTTTTGTGTCAAGTGGGATGTTAAAACTTACTGAATCAGTTGGCAGCCCGAGAAAGTATGTCTGATTGCAGTTTGTGTCAGCTGTAGTTATGGCATTGTACGTTACAGTGCGGAACGTGCACGCTGCGTGAGGCGACCATCATTGCCAGCGTTCTCGCTAAGAACTCTGTTCCACTGCTGCACTCGGCCGCGGCTATCATCAAGATTGCCGAGATGGACTACAACGGAGCGAACAGCATCTTCCTGAGAACGCTGCTTGACAAGAAATACGCGCTGCCGTACCAGGCCGTCGATGCCGTAGTCTATCACTTCATTAGGTATCTACACCCAGCACGATTGATTGAATTTATATCCCACTCGACACAACATACATCATTTTAGAGATGTTCCTGTCAGCCAATCTATTGGCGAGTACTGACATACAAATAAAAGAACTGCTCGTGTCTGTGTATCATTGTGGATGACTGTCGTACACAGCACAGCATGGAACAGTTCTGAATATCCTGTTAACCTCCAGATGGATATCATTGTCAAGATGGTATTCATTGGAGGAGAGGGGATATTACTACAGCCAGTCGTTAGCGTTTCTGCTGGCTATCGGTAGAGTGGAGATTTATTAATTGCTGTGTGAATGTCTCTTTTAGCAGCTCATTACTTTTTACCCATGCAATGTTATATACTAGTATGGTATACGTTATAGCCTTGTGCCTGTCCATCGTGAGTCGGTATTCTGTCAAAATGCTAAAGGACTCTAGTTTAACTGACTTGGAGCGACAACCAACGCCAGATTGAGCGTCCGCCTTTAGGTTGAGTGATGAGTGTGACGCAATGCATCATGTGGGTTTTTATGCACCAGCTGAGAATTTCTGTGAATCATAAGAACAGAGGATATTCTGCAAAATCAGTGTTGCATAGTCTGTGGAAACGGGTTAAGCTGTGTGCATCCTTGCATTTGCGTGTGTGAAAAGATTCCAGACCGATCGTCGGAGTCTGCCGGTGCTCTGGCACCAATCTCTGCTAACGTTCACCCAGCGCTACAAGGACAGCGTCTCATCAGAACAGAGAGACGCTCTGCTGGCGCTACTGCGTGTCCAACGACACCCACAAATCACCGACGAAATACGACGAGAACTGATGAGTGCTAAGTGTCGGGACGAACCGACCGCAATGGACCAGTCTGCCGCGATAGCAGCACCGCTGTCGACTGACATGGAGTAATAACAAGACTAATAAAAATATTAAAATATTGATGATAGTAATACTGTGGATTTTGTTCAAATACATGAACACTGCTTTTCATGTGTCCCATTTTTTACGCGAGCTTGCACTGTTCGTGTGAAGTGAAATCTGAAACCAGCAGAATTAAAATAGTAAAATAATAAGAATGGTGATATTGGATCAGTGTTACTGACATTATTATTATCAGTATTATTATTGTTATTTTTAGTATGAAGTATTATATGGACATAAAAATAACAAAACTGTAACTTATAACTTATAACTGTAACTTATGAAACTTATAAATGTAAACAACTGCGGCACCACAAACATGGAACTCTCTCCCTGCTGACATTAGATCCTGCGTTACCCTACAGACATTTAAACGCCATCTCAAAACCCACCTTTTCCCTTTCTTAACTGGTGCCACAAGTGCCTCTGCATCCCGCGTAGGACACTATGGCGCTATACAAATGTTGTATTATTATTATTATTATTATTATTATTAAGATGCAACACATTTTAGTGATCCATTTCGCTATTTAATAAACTGGGGTGATTTGTTGTAACGGACATCGGTACTTCAATGAATATTTACAACAGGACTCTTCTCACATTTGGTGGAAAAACATTTTACATTTATAAACTGGTACGGTTGTCATCTACCTGTTTTAAAATAACATAAAGTATCACTAAAAGTCGACACTTGACAATGCTTCTCAGAGGCGTGGTATATTTTTCTCTGAAATTATAAGAAATTACAAATTTATATGAAATATGAAGTACACATTAGAATTTGCAGCAATCTGGCATGAAATTTCCCTGAGACCTACCAGTCTGACTGGACCAAGAAGGCCTGCACTTGACCCTGGTTATTTAGATGAAAGCTAAGTACTAAAACAAGAAAAGAAACACATCTAACATGTATTTTAAAGCAAACAACATGTGCATTCAAATCTTGTAACAGTGCACATTTAACAAGAATTTGGCACAGACAATGACTTGTTGAAACAACAACTACTAGAATGTCAGTAGTAATGCATGATTGTCGATCACATTCTTACACAGTGTCCACCAATGGCAGCTTACCACTTTCAAGTACTGGAAAAGTGGGAGATTACAGTTCCTGCCCTTTAGCGATCAGCAACAGCAGTGTTTCATCAGTATTTCAGACTTGTTCAATTGATGTCCCTACGCTAAAAATATCCATATATATATATATACAAATATTTTGTGGCGAGTTTTCCATATTTTAATGCAGTCGATAACGTAGACGTTTATATCAATAAATCGATGGAATAGTGAAGCCCGGTCCCAGTTTGATGCAACCATACGCATTAATGCCAAGTAATAGAAGCTGTCAGACTGGCATACCTTGATGGGTGGCCTGTTACATTTGATACACTCAGTGGCGTAGCCAGGAATTTTTCCCAGGGGGAGCAAAATGTGTCATACGGGGAGGGTTTAAATTGTGACAAATAAACTGGTGGTCACAATAAAGTGAAAGAATTACAAAAGATTGATGTCAGTATCAGTGAAACAGCCAGCCTACCCTACAACCCCACTGATTCAACAAAAATCTCATCAGATTTGCACGAATTACAGAAGTGGTCTTGCACAGTCCGGGGTTTGCTCCATTTTGCTATGGCACTGGATACACTAGGTAGAGTGAAGTAAGTAAATTGATAAGTTTAATTATATTGTAGCATAATATGGTGTCCATGATTCAGCAGTACCATGCGTACCAAACACCCATCTCAGCAGTGACCAACTACTGCGGATATTGTAACAAGAGAGCCTACCACTGGCTAGCATGGCGCAAGATGATCCGCCCGCAAGCAGCACGGCGGCCGCAATGTGCGGTAAAGTGGGATCGGAATTTGAAACCTAAATTAGCTATAATGCACTTCCGTCACAGACAGACGGACACTGACATCGTAGCATAAGCGCGAGATGTATATATTACATCTCGCGCTAAAAATGTAACCATTACAGCTTTAAAGATGATCCAACTACACACATTTTAACATGATATGTACAAATTACAATTCAAATGTGCACACATGATAAATATACACTATTTTAACCAGTTAAACTCAGTCCATTCTTATCTTTTCATATTACAAATGCTTACTAAGATGATACACTCGTAGAAATATACAGCCGACAACTTTACAAATCAAACATAGTGTAGTTACACGTTGGCACTGTTGAAGCAAATATACACTACAGAAGATCTAATAATCTATATAGTTCTGCTGAAAAGAACACAACTGTTGCACATTTCAACACTACATGCACTGACAAGAAACTGTGTCAGTTACTGGTTTTCACAGTTAATTATTCTTATTTCCTGCTTTAAAAAAGCTAATATGGCACAGGCTGCTATGGGTCTCCATTTGCATTCATTTGTTAGGTATCGAATGCTGCTCAAACTTCAGGAATGGTCCAAAAACAATACAAATTAATTATGTACAGAATATCTAAATGTTCAAAACATAATAAGTAGGTACAGTTTGCCTCCTGAACATTTTACTCGCTGGAGTGAAATGTTATATGAGGAAAAATGTTCGGAGTAAAACGTCTGTAAACCAACAAACGTTAGTAGACTTTACTGTCGATCCTTCTGTGGCCAGGCCGCGGTCGGCCAGGGTTTGGTTTGGCCGGACTGCGAGGTTGTGGCACATCCGAAAGGACGCGTCCTGCGGTGCAGTAACCGGACCGGAACTCATCGCTGAGTTGATCCATGATGCCGTCAAGGGGCATCATCATGTCAGGTGTCACTGACGCGTTAGCCTGAGTTGCCAAGATCAGTTTCTCGAGACGCGAGACGATCTCGTAGTCGGGAACTGTGCGACCGCTGGTGTCCACGGCCAACATACGAGCAATCATTCGACGCAAGTCCTGCAGCTGAAATCAGATGCAAACATCACTTAATTGTTGTTGCTATAAACTCCGTGATTGGGATTGGTTTTTGAAGCGCATCAGTACTCAAGAAAGCTACTCATGAAAGCTTTGCTGTTTTACTTCAGACGAAATTATTAGAAAATGTAACTTAACAAGTGTGAGTGTGTACTGAGGAATGACTCAGAACTAACTGTAGGTCTACATTCTGATGTCGTCTGAACCACGACTCTGACAAACTTTGTTCGGTGTCCTTGTAGTCGTTTTTGACTTTATGCCACCTTAATCTTTTCGTTTATAATAATAATAATAACTTACTGGCTGTCACGTAGCCTGTTTCTGCTTTTGGCAGCAGCCCTGCCTGTCGCTGTCCATTTCCCATACCTCTAGCTGTTATCACTATCAATGCACCTGTAATTCACTCACGACATACGGCACTATTATAAGTTTGTTTTTAGACTGATCACTGCAAGGATCACCTGACGTTCACGCCGGCTAGTCTCATCCAGAGCCGATCGCAGGTTCCTGACTTCATCGCTGAGCCGTGTCGTGGCTTCGGCAGCTGCTGAATCCTGAGCATCTCGCTGTCTCGTCAATGTCTCCACTTCCCTCTCCAGCTCCACCATCTTCGCTGCTTGACGTTCACGACCCAACTGCAGCTGCTCCACCTGCGCCGCGTGCTTTGCGAGGTCACGTTCTCGGTCAGCTACTGTCGTCTGTGACAGACACACAGTTCATCTTCATCTTGATACACACTTCTCAGACGCATGGTCGGCACTGGCAGAAATACAGGATTCTGGTTGTTCAATGAACTGGAGCCTCCAACCTCATATTATCTTATTTTCAGCTTTCCCAGTGAGTTTCGGTTTCAGCCTTAGCTAGATGACCATTCATCTGTGACAGCCGTACAGGGGCGTCTATCTTAGGGGGGGTTGGGAGAGCAACCTCCCACATTTTTAAAAGTGGGGGGTTTACCGATTGGTCATGTCAACTAATTTGTTGCGCTTGGATCATTAGATAGTTGTGTGAAAAGTGAAGTGTGTTCACTGTGTCTGATGTGGGGGGTTGATCTCCCGCCCACAGTGGGGGTGGGGTAGATGCCCCTGCAGCCATAGCAGTACAAACCTTACCTGAGCAAAGATTATACTGGATTTTCTGAAACATAACCTCTGGGATATGGAAATTTTTTTCAGTCACCTTTTTATCATCGCGGTGTCTACTGACACTCACTAGATGGCGCCTATTGCAGACTGTGCTATCTAGTGTCCGTGTTGATTCTTATGCACAACAGATTTTCACATGCCATGAGCTCTCTCCATCTCCATAAAAAAACAACAGAGTGAAAGCACTGAAAGCAAAGCCTACACTACAGGATGCAGTGCTTAGCCGTGGCGGCCCTATTCCTACATGTCTCAACTTAGTGTGGCCTACATGTAGATCACACGGGTAAGCCCTGCAAAAACATCTGGATTGGTCGAGATGTCATTTGGGAGGTAGACTCGTTTGGGCCAAGGAACCATGTAATAGTTGGAGTGCACAATGGCACCACCTGGCAAATAAGATAGAAAGATCCATGCTCGGCAGCAGCGTGGCCGGTCGCCGCTATTAACGTGGCCACTGGTTAGTCCTTTAAACACATTCAGAAGTGTGGTAATCAAATGATCACCAATTCTTGGTGCCATGTATAACAACAGATACTAGAACGTGACGCACCTGGAGGTCGCTGTAGTCAACGACTCTGTTCTTGAGATCCTGAACCTCGGACTGAGCCTCATTCAGCTCGCACTTGTATTTCTCGAGCAGCTTGACGAGGCGCCGGTTCTTTGCGAACTCCTCCTCAGTTTCATGTCGCCGCGTGTCACTTTCAGCAAGGCGCTCTTCGAGGGCCGCAGTCTTCTCGTGCAGCAGCCTCGACTCCTCCTCCTGGTTACAAAAAGGATCGATCGACTCATTGAATTGATGTTTTGCATTCCAACTAATGAAAAAACAGGTCATTTCGGAGATGCTCAATCTTCCGAGCCACTCTTGGCCAGTACTGAGAAACTAAATCAGAAACAACAAAAGTAAACGTGCATCTCTAACAGAATACACTACAACACAAAACGAACACGAAAGAAACTAAAGCCACGACTGTTTGCCCTTTATGACCTACGGCCAAGAAACGGAATGGGCCTATTCTCAGAAAAGTAGCAAATACGGAAAAAAAGAACTAAGCGTGGAAATTAACGAAGAAAATGATTTATATGGTGCTGAAATAAATAAATGGGCAGTTGTGAAAAGGAAACATCTCAACAACATACCAACAGAAGTTTAGCTACGTACAACAGTTAGTTAGTTTAAGTGACCGCTTTCAAACAGCGTACTACATTTTTGTCCCTCTCAACAGTTGTCTGTAGCTGTTGCACCTATCATTCACTTGGTTTCAAAAACTATTGTAAAACCCTTTAATTTGGCTGCCCTAAACTTTGGCGATTTCACATGCAAAATTATTTTGGCGCCTTTTATTTTGGCGAATTCAGACCACATGGTTTGAATGCTTGAGAACGACGACAATTAAAGTTCCTATAGTATCGAAATTCGCGCCCTTTAATTTCGCGGCTTTGTCTGACTAGCGAAATTCGCAAAATAAAGGGCACGCGAACATTAAGGGTTTTACAGTATGTGTTCAAGTATTTGCCAGATACCCTGTGATCAAGCAGTTCCTTGTTGCTCTTCAGTTTCCGCTGCAGACCACGGATGTGGGTTCTGCAGTCGGCAACAGTTGTCGACTCGTTTTTGATAACTCGACCAACGTGACTCAACAAGGCTTCCATTGCAGCTTCCGTATCCACGCTGAGTATCTCCGTGTTGACATGCAGCAAGCGGCTCAGGTCGTTCAAAAATCTAGACAGCTGAACATGCAAACACAATTAGAGCTAGGTAGCCAGCTTACTACTGGTTAAAACAAAATGAGCATATTTTTTTCAAAAATAAATAAGAAATAATATATCAACTAACTAGTTCTATGTTAATGAATTAAAGCAATAACTAACTAATTTTAAGTTTCAATTAAATACTAAAAGAAACTTCTAATGCTCTGTATAGTTAAGATACCTCTACAAGTTAAATAGTTTATTGCTTCAGGGAAATATATCTCTTGTTGTGGACACTTTCATAACAGTTACAATACAAAAACAATGTTCACAGTCAACTGCAGCAAATATCAAATGTAACAATGATCATAGTAGCACAAATAAATTATAAGACTAGTACAATAATATTAATCCAAAAATTTATTACTTCAGCTACAACATACTTTCACCAATTACTTTGTCAGAGTCAATCTGGGTCAAGATGCATTTTCCAGAGTTAGGTTTTTGTAAATAATGTCTTCACAAAACTACAGACCTTAAACAAAAGCATAAAAGCACTGAAAAAATCTCAAAACTGCCATTTAAGTTTTTTTTTAAAACAATATCGCGCATGAGGACAAAAAACAACCAACCTTGCGGTTTTCGTGCAACTCAAAGTTTCGTTGGCTGTCATTCACGTGAGCAAGTTCGGCCTCGGCACGACGCAGTCTCTCCTCCAGATGCTCAATGTCATCACTCACACGGTTTTCATCTGTACAGGTTCCACGGCGGCCGTGGTCCAGGGACCGAGGCAGCATCCACGACTCCAGTTCGGCCACTTTCTCCTCCAACAGATTGATGCACTGAAATATATTTCACGCATCAACCACCACATCAGCATCATCGATGGCAGAGAAGTTTGGAAGTGGTCCGTACAAAGGTGCATTAGGTTACCTCGTGTTCCAATTCAGCCATGCCTCAGTAGTAGACTCAGTGATTAGATACTCTGGATCTGATTGATGCCGGAGAATTACAGGCTGCCACAAAAACTTGGCTGTTTGTAACTACATCAAAAAAGGTGCCAAACATTTCACACATGATGCATCTGACGTGTACGATCTGATCTCTAACGATGATTTATTTATAAATTTCCTGCCAAGCATACAGCAAAATAATCGTGAAAATTGGTCGGCATTTGGTGTAGTTAGTTAAAGGCAACAGTATAACATCATCTCACAGCAGCTTAATTTTCGACCACCCTGTATATGAGTCAAGTTGTGGCAAGGGCACTCTGAGCCAAGACTGCTCTAATCACATGTCAAAACTGTACTGCAGTGGCATCTATTTACAGTCTTTTTCTTTAAAAAAACTAACTTATTTTAAAAAGCTGCAGTTGGACCTTATTAAACCATGAAAAACACACGGAATAATAGTTTCGATATACATCTGAAGACCCATTTGTTGTAACTTTTTCTTCCCCTCACCATGACTGTTAGTTCATACTATACATCTATTACCATGTCTTCAGTGTTTTTTTCATAGTTTTTAACTTATAGCAGGCTTAACTTGTTTGATTCAATGTTAATAATGGTACATCAATATCAATAATATTTGCTTTTTGATGCTTAACCCAAGTTCTCCCGGAGCATCAAAAAGCTGATATTCACTAGGTGTCGCCTCTGCCAAGTCTGAAGCCTGTGAGTGCTTTGTAGCCAGCGTTAATACTCACGGCAGTTTTGTCGCGGATGTCGTACAGCAGTTCACGGATTCTCTGCAAGATGCGATCCTCGGTAGCATCCACAATGACACAACTATCGGACAGTAGTTCCGCCAGCGAGCGCTGGAACGCCTGCAGCCGAGCATCACCGCACTCGACGGCCTGACGCTCGCGGTCCTCAAGACTGCTACGGGCTTCCGCCCAGCCGGCCTGGCTTGCATCCAGTCGTTCCTTTAGCAGCTCAATCTCGCGCTCCAACTCCCGCTGTCTTGCCAACGAGTTGTCACGATCCTTCACCGGCAACGTAACAGAAGAAACTAATAACTTAACAGGGTAAAAAGTGTGAAATATATGCAAGTACCTCCTAAATTTTGTAAGCACAGCAAATATTATAACTGTTTCCTGAAATAAGGACTATAAAACGAGACTACTGTTGCACTTACAATCTTCATGTTGTCCATGTCAATGGCAGAAGACGATGCATTTTTTCTGTATTCATCGACCTCAGCTGCCAGTTTAGCAACCTTCTCTTGGTTTATCTCCAGTTCAGCCTCTGCAGTCTTCAGACAGTCTCTTGTTGTCATTAGCTGGCCATGGAGCATTCCATTCTCATGGAATATCTCCCGCACCTGTAAAAATACGTCCTTTCACGTCATTTAAAAGCACTGATTTGCTTGCGTAGCAAGTAATACTTTTCTGAATTACAAAAGCAACTTGGCCAGATGCCTTTTTATGATGCAGTTCAAATTGCATAAAAAATAACTAAAAAATAAGAAAAATAACTGTGATTTGATTTTCACAATAAAATCAGTTTTTTTTCAATTTGATCTTATTTTGAACTGAGATCTGCATTAAAGTTTTCATTTCACTGTGTGTCATTTTGTCAAGAGTAGTTAGCAGCACACAATAACTGCATGAAACAGCAAATACATCAGACTGTATTATGAGCAGATTTTAGACTGCTACTAACAAATGTCACAAATAAGTAAATGAAGAAAATTATCATCAGCGTATTGCTTTCTGACATATGCTGTGAAAATATGACTCAAAATCACCGAAACTGTTGCTAAGTTGAAAAATTTTTTTTTAACCCATTAGACAAAAGTAAAGTTGCTAACGATGATGGTAATAGCAGATTTTGTGTCAGAAGTAAAACTTGCCACCATTTCTGCATGTGCACAATGCCAATAAACTCATTTATCTTTATCATTTGTCTTTCATTTAAATATTTTTACGATATCTTACTCTTTTATGTAACTAAATGGTTTTGTCAAAGGTATGACCAAACGCTCATAAAAAGCTATTTCTGTGCACAGAGTAAATAAACTAACAGCATTGAGTGTCTGCTCAGCTGAGTAAGCTGCCGGCGCATCAGCAACATCGACACGTATCATGTTGTTGATGCGTGAAATCAAATCCGACAACTTTTTCTCCACCTCCGCGGCATGCTCCTCTGCACTCGCTCGCTCCTCGGACAATTTCCTATCACAAGCAATCACACAAATTTTATCCACTTACATGTGTACTGAGTCACTCAGACAACAAGAATATACCTGCGAAATGCATCAGTCAGGTGAGAAGAACACCTGTCGCATCCATCATTCGTCGTGTAATAAACAAGGTATCGCACAGCAAAGCAATAATATGCCCTCGTCAGTAGCAGTAGTAAGTAATCATACTGTGTAGCCACCTAGCGAATTGGATGGACAAACAAACAGACAATTTTTTTTCAGCATTGCCTTGTGCCCCCACCGTAGGACGGAAGGTGGCATAAAGTCATACCTGTGATGTGCATCAATTCAGTGACAAGAGACACACATCTGTCATGGAACACATCACAATTCAGGTATAAGAACATATACCTAAGTAGTAACTCTCTCAGGTGACAAAAACACACCCACCTGTGAAGTCCTTCCAGTTCAATGATATGCTGCTGCGACTCTCTCGCCTGCTGCTGCAGCGTCACGATCGTCAACTCGCTGCGACCCGCGGCACCCTCGACATCACCGAATGCCGCTTGATACTCGTCCACCTTGTGCCTCAACGACTGAAGCATGCTGTCGGCCTGCAGCTCAGCTGCCTTGCTAGACTCACAAGCCGATCTCAGCTCCGCAATGATCTTGTCTTTGCATTCCGTGTCACGCTGTGCCTCAATCAACTGCATACACGTCGTACACAGACTTCGGCCATATCCTCAGTGTCTGGACACTGCTGAAAGTAGAACTTTACAGCCTGGTTGCCATTTCTGATGCATAAGCAAGATTTTACAGAAGTAAATGGCCAAAAGGAGGAGTTGACTATCTGCAGACAAATACAGGAAGTATATCCACCAAAATTACGAGATCATTTAGCAACATTGGTCCTTTAACATGAAATGAAAATGGAAAAACTTTTCTGACATTCAATTACATCACAAAACTTTGCACTACCAGCAGCACAAAACAGCTGAGCAAGTACAGTTACAACAAATGATCAAAAAAGTGTCAGGACAGTGAAATATCCAAATGCATGTACAGTAATATGGTAATGAAAATGGTTATTACACTCACTAATTCTTTTTACCTTTGTCTCAAGATCAGCAATGTGGGTATGCAGATCACGAATTTCAGTATCACAACTTTCAGGTAAACCTCCAGTGAAATACTCGGTACTATGCTGTCAACAACACAAAGTAATCATCTCATCACCATATTCTTTTTCTAAAGAACTAAAAACTTTTCTAAACACTATTTTATCATCAATATTAATGTCAGTAGTAACAACGGCAGTCTTACATGCAGGAAACTGAGTGGCATATCCAGTTTACATGAAACACTTCACCTCAATACTTGTTAAACACTCAGTGAAAAAGTGATCTAAATCAAAAAGCTCCCGTCATTATGTAACCTTTTCACAACAGAAAAAATAATAAGATCTTCAGAATATCTAGTGTCTAGATTAATTGTGTAATTAATTATCACCTGATTACAGACAACAATAATAATAGCCGACAAATATGCAAAGTTATAATAAACGATAATAAAATACAAAAAAATACAGCTTAAACTCTGCAGTTTCTGAAAACAATAACTAGTATTTGTATGGCATGCAAAGTTAGTTTCTATATTTGATATCTTTTGAACAAGTTTTTATAAGCAAAACATAACCAAGGAATATAATGTGGTAATAACTCTTGCTGGTACCTTAGTACTCTCTAGATTGTGAATTCTTGGAGTGTCGATACTACACAAAAGCAATAACAATGACATAAATATTATAGCTGAGGCTGGCACACAAAAAATTAGCTCAGAAATAATCACCAACCAAGTCATGGAAAAAATTACAATTCTTTGTTTTCAGTTCAGTATGTTAGATGTTATATCAGACTTTAAATGCTTTCATGCTGTGAGTGTGAGTAAGTTGATTTATACACAGCACATTGAAAACCAGAAATCAGCAGTACTACCGGTACTGTATTGTATCACAGTATCGTAAACAGGCTACATTTACTGCACAGTTGAAGCAATCAATTAAATGTCATAAAAAGCCAAAGCATTCCAAAATTTCAGATGATGTTACCAGGAAATACCCTCACTCTGGGACTTCAAATATAATGTAGCCTGACTGAGTAAATCCCATTTGAAAAGCACTTAACCATTTTGTTACAAATCACATATGATACAATAAATTGCCTTTAATGATGCATGCAAGTCATCAAAATCATTTCAATATAAGTCGAAGAGCTTACAATATAAATACTACAGTCTGTAGATATATGTGCAGTAATATGTTGACTCTGGAAGTATATGTAGTGAATTTTTATAACATTTAGTGGCACGAAATTCCAACTATAAATTGCGTAATCTTCACCTGCTGTTTGAACAGTACTTTAAACCAAATGTTGAATTTATAATCATGGCAATACAGCAAATGCCTTAAAATAATTAGATTTCAGAAGTTACTAAATAATGCACTCCAATCATATACTTCAGTTAGACCGTACCAGCACTATGATAATTTAGCATATATATATGTACCTGGCTAGCCGAAGAATTTCCCTGTCTTTATGTTCCAGCTGTCTCTTGTAGCGATCCAACATTTCTTCCAACTGCAATTAAAAACAAACTGGGACATATAAAGAATTGTGGGTGCAATAAGGGCTTAATCTTAACCCAAAAGCCTGACCCTAACCATACGTAGTGTAGAGTACAGATGGATGGACAGCCACTATAACCACATTATTAAGTCACAATAATAATCTTTATTCGCCATCATGGCAGAGACAGTATACAAAATAAAGAACTATAAAACTAAGCCTAACAGTAGATAGACAGATACATGTACTACATAATACAGATACATATAATGTGTATACATATGTAAAATAAAACACATGCCTACTTTAAAAATCACACTGCCTTTCAAAGCACTGCCAAACA
>Ga0209782_1001132_pt1 | contig 13409 bp, 7 predicted proteins | sample WorMetmaBAHAMAS1_FD_187390 | JGI IMG/M metagenome (GOLD analysis project Ga0209782, IMG submission 187390) | Marine gutless worms symbiont microbial communities from Max Planck institute for Marine Microbiology, Germany - Inanidrilus... | ecosystem: Host-associated > Annelida > Digestive system >... | reverse complement strand
CCGTGTACACTATTATAGAAGATGCAGATTTCAGATGCTTTTGGGTCGCACTTTCGTGTTTCGCGACATCATCCGTCTTTGCAAAAAACATAAAAAAACCTTATAAAAAGCTAAAAAAAATTAAAAAAAACCTAGGTTTTTTGCAGCCCTGGCTACAGAACAGCAGTACTGCCTACAAATCATTGGTCCAATTTTATTGCGGCCCGATAGTACAACGGATTTCTTGAGGACTGTTAGTATCTGAGAAATAAACAAACAAAAATGGCGACTTCCAGTGATGTTGATAGCGATTTGTTTAATAAAGATATTAATGATTTAGGGTTAAACGACTGGTTGGTTGTTCAGTGTAAAGCATTGCACATGACAAGACCGACTCCTATTCAGCTACGCTGCATACCTGAAATCTTAAAAGGTGGAGAAATGTTCCAAAATAGTTGTGTCGCATGGTAAGTCTACTTGATGGTGTCTCTTGAAGTTGAACTTGATGCAGGGCCTCCAAACTCGAGTTTGAGTTTGCCAGTATTTAGCCAAAAAATCGAGAGGTTGGAAGTCTGAGGAGGAGACTGTCCTCGTTTGTAGTTGTTGTAGTTGTTTACGTTCCCTATTCATCATCCTATACATGTTACATTACTGTTTGACTGTATTGTTGTTTTAGGAAGAGATTGTATTGGTTGTGCAAAGACTGGCAGTGGAAAAACAGCAGCATTTGCTCTTCCCATACTACAGAAACTATGTGAAGATCCATACGGAATATTTGCACTTGTTTTATCACCAACTCGGTAGGTAGTTGGCTGTTGCCACAGAAAATGTGTATTATTTTATTACTTTGTCAGGCCGTGAAGTCAGGAGGTCTATTTATTACATAGTGATATTTAATTTTGCCAATAATTAGCTTAAAATCCAGATATTTTATAGTGTGACTATGTGTACTGCTATAACCGTAAATTTGGATTTTTTAATGTGCATGTACTTATTTTTTAACTTTAGCTCTTAACTTATCAGTTATGCACTTCTTTATTTAAATCACTCAGGAATACATCTCGGATATTTGTTATTATTTGATATTATTACTAAATTGTGTGCATTTTCAGAGAGCTGGCACATCAAATTGCCGAGCAGTTCCGAGTCCTGGGAAAACCTATCGGTCTTCGTGACCTGGTCATTACTGGTGGTCGAGGTATTTATTCATTTTTTTATTTATTTTTTTTGGTTATTTGATTTCAGCAGTAAGAGTAAATTTTGTTGTAATATTGTGTTTATTGCATGTCTAGTTCTTTGTTCCTTTCAGTACATCGACAGTTACTGCTCTGCTGACTTTGACTCTTTAGACCTCAAGTTACAATAGAACACTAATAGGAAGTCGTACGTTGCCAGTCAAATGCAACTGTCAACACGCTGCTTCGATTACGTAGTTGCCTGAAATCGCCTTTGACACCTACTCACTTAACCATTCTGACAGTGTGGCTATTGCCTAAATTGAGTTGCAGATTTTGATTAATGAACTTGATTTTTATAAAGTGTAGATGCTTCAATTACTCATGAATGTAGAAAGATTCTTTTACCTAATGCTTTTGCAGCCCACATACCCGTCTTGCGGCCATTATATTTATATACATGTGTTCGTGGCCCCCATATCAGATCAAGAGACATTTGTTGCCTCCATTCCCTTGCTGACATCTATTAATAAACCGGAATCGCAACAGCACTACTTCACTGTCTATATACTATATACTACAGTGTATAATATGGTTATAGATTTTTGATAAAAATACTAGCTCGGATTGTGGAATAAAAACTTAAGTCGGATAACTTTAATTGAAAGCCTGAAATTAATCAGTATTTTTCAAAATTGTTGCTATTTATGTTAGTTATTTACTAAATTATCGTGTATCCATGTGTGATTTGTGTGTGCTGTTTAAACAGATATGGTCGAGGAAGGCAAAGCGTTAGCAGATAAGCCACACATTGTAATATCAACTCCTGGTCGGCTTGCTGATCACATTAATACTGGCACCAATTTCAGCTTAAAGAAACTACGATTTCTGGTAGGTGAAATGTTAACTTTTTATTGTATGTTCCATCTGCAATGTACATGATCATATGAATTACTGATACCAGACAATTATTTTGATTTGTTGATTATTGAGTTTTTTTATCGTTTTCGTTTTGGCGAAAATAGATTATCGTTACTGAAATACACTAAGGCGATGACGACTAGTTTAATTAAACACCGATTGTGATCACATCACATGCTACCATCTCCCCCCCCTCCGGTGAGTCAGTATGAATATTCACAGTACACCATGATGGAACAGGCAGACAGAGACAGATGCTGCCCTTGGCGGGTCACTTTCATTATAAACAAGGTGAGACAAATACCAGACCGATGCATGTACACTTTCAACCACGACATTCAAAAGGTCAGGTCCCGAGTCTGAACAAGTAGAGTGTAGTTTGGTTTTTGGCCGCGAGACATAGAGGCCGAACACTGTAGAGCTGTGACTGACGCTTGACGTGTAGGCTGTTTTTTATATTTAATTAGCCCATGTTCGTAGCTTAATAGCAGATTAGTTCCATTTGATATAAACCAATAGTTGACAAAATGGTTAATTTGGATATCTAGTGTTACTTGTGTGACCAAAACGTTACATGTGTGACCCGTGTGAATGTGATCACGTATCTTCTCTATAGCAAACTACTTAGTGCTATTGGAGGCATCCTTAGCAAAGAAACTACTCACTTAACAATGCAGTGCCATTGGCATACCAGGTTTCTAAATGATGAGCTGCCTATGTTGATACATTGTGTCAGGCACATAGCATCCCATGGCCGATTGGCTGTCAGATGGCTATTTCCAGGACAGACGTCTTTCAATAATAATAATAATATAATAATATCCAAGACGATATTTTTGGTGCTGTCATCATGGCTCTTGAGCCGTTGCGAGAGCTTACCTGGTTCATTTGACGACTGCAGACTGAGTGCCAGGTGACCGCCAGCCACAGACCAAGCCAATTAACTTGGGCTGTGAGTCTGCCGAGATTATTATCCTACTAGTCACCTTTGTTTTTGGAGACATCAGCCATTCAATTTGACAGAATACCATATTCAGTTCCCTGCTAATTCCTTTTCTGTTTCAGGTGCTGGATGAGGCCGATCGGCTTCTCGACGATCTCGACTATAATTTCGGCGAGCAGTTATCGACGATATTCGCGGCGCTGCCGACCAACAGACAGACTCTGCTCTTTAGTGCAACGTTAACCGAGAAACTTCAGGAAGTGTCGGAGCTGTCGTTGAAAAAACCGTTCTTCTGGGCATCCAAAGACTCGTATGTTTTCGTGTTCAATTTCATTCGAACTTTTTACCACTTAGGAGTGAATGTAAAACAGAGCTGTGCTAATCACTTCAAGAGTCACTTCGAAATCATCGAATAGAGTGATTGATTGACTTGGCTGGCATAGGAAGGACATCACGCTGCAAAAATATGTAATATATAAACTAAAGAGCTGATTTATGTACTGCAATGTTGCCAAAACCTCTAGTGTTAAACTGGTATGTGCATGCAGTCATACTACTCTGTCTATTCACAGGAGTTAGTTATTATCACATTAAACTAGAGCGATATAAAATAAAATGCCAATATGTAAACAAACATTTTATGGAATAGTACCTTTAGAATTATTTACCATTACCGGAGCGAGAAAAGGGAGTATTTTGAAGCTCAGTTGGCTTATAAGAAGTCTGCAGAAGACTTGCTAAGGGATGTTCTGAGCTAACTTAAAGTGGACATGGACTGTATTGACTGATTAAAGAAATTTACATTCACGTTCGATAACTGTCGAGCTTACAATAATTTGTCAACAATTGACAAATGTTTTAAATGTTTTTCTTTAGACTGCGAATTTTTCGGTGAGTCTGTGTTCTAAGATTGATTTTACATATATATCGTACAGCAAATATCTCTAAAGCACAACGGAACTGGCACTTACGGTTTCAGACCATTAGAATGGCATTCGCGATCGAACTCGCATTCGAATGAATGTGGATGTTGAAATTTTGCATTCGTCGAATGCAAATTTTGACTACTGGCTTCGTCAAATTATTAAAAGCTAGACAGACATGTATATCTGCTAACGCTGATGGACGTAAAATCGACCATAATGTACTGCCCACCAAGTATAATTACTAGGCAATGAGCGTTAGTTGATAGCACATTGCTACGCGGACCGAGAACTGTTGGTTATTACCACATATTTGAACGATAATGCTTAAACTCCACTTAATAGATTTGCTGTCAAATTTTGACTACTGGCTTCGTCAAATTATTAAAAGCTAGAGAGAAAATTTACAAGGCAGTGGCATACTGTGCCGACAGTGTACGGACGGTGGAGACGCTGGACCAGCGCTACGTGTTGATGCCAGCTGCGGTGAAGGACGCATACCTCGTACACATCGTTCATGAATACCTGCAGACGAACAGTTCCAGCTCGATCATGATCTTCACCAACACCTGCAAGTCTGTTATTCTTCCTGCACTACCTGTCTGTGTGCATTTTAATGGTCATTTTGTTATATAGGTGAACCTGGGTTACCTGGTTAGCACGAGATGTAATATATACATCTCGTGCCTATGCTATGATGTCAGTGTCCGTCTGTCTGTGACAAGTGCATTGGCGCACTATAGCTAATTTAGGTTTTAAATTCCAATCCAAATTTACCACGCATTGTGGTCGCGGTGCATGCGGGCACGAGGGGAGGGATTATCGCCGGGAAGAGTTGAGGGATCATCTCGCGCTATGCTAGCCACTGCTAGGCCCTCTTGTTTCTGCTTAGTTTCGGTGCTTCATCCTTGGAGGGGTTCGAAATATTGTGATGTGCATGTCTGCTCATCTGTCCGCTCTCATATCTCAGAAATTACATGTCCGAGCTTCGTAAAATTTAGTGTACTTGTTACCTGCGGCTGTTGCCCAGTTCTCCTCTAATGTAATTTGTGACGTACTTCCGGTTTTGTGGATGACATTATGTTTTTACTTTTTTAGGTTGTATATTCTCAAGCTTTGTTTCTGTTTATGCTGTCATATCTTTCAGTTTACTGGTGCACATTTTGTTTTACTGTGTTAGGTTTTAGTTTCTTCGGTAGCATGCTAAGTGATTGGCTGGGAAGAGCATATCTGAAATGACGTATTTGTTATTGATCGTAAACCTTAGACCAAGTCGATTGACAGGTGGGTGCAAAGTTATGTGACGATTGTGCCAGATACTGTCAGGTATTATCTATGGTGTTAACGGAGGTTGGCATCGAATGCGTCGCTCTACACTCTATGATTTCACAGCGGCTCCGTCTTGCTGCGCTGACCAAGTTCAAATCGAGTCGTGCCAAGATAATGGTCGCAACGGACGTCGGTAGCAGGTATGTGAATCAACGGAAATCTCAGTTGATCTGCAAAATGCTACTGACGTTGGTCATCGCTGAGTGCCTTGATCCTGTTGGTAGATGACAGAAGGTTGGGCTCACAGTATAAGGAAATTCAGTGGATTAACCTGCATTCGCTCCATGTATTGCCGTTCGCATAATAAACATTCGCCGGCTACTGTACGTGTATGAAAGTACGAACCGAAGTTGAAATTGTTTTATTAATTTTATTAATTTATACCTAGCTCTAGCCGCGACCCTAACTATACTGACCGTAACGCTACTAACCGTAAACCTAATGGGCCCCTCCGTACATTTTGTCCTGGCTGAAAAGATCGACAAAAACTGCAATTTGTACTTTAGTACATTTTGGCGCAGGGCCTGGTGTGATCAAGCAAGTTGTTCTAAAAAATAGAACCATAGAATAAAAGAAAATATTGAATTTACCGGCAGTTCAGTTCTCACGAAATCATAACAGTTTTGTGACAGTAACAGCAGATTCGGTTATATCTAAAATAAATTTATTACATCCGACTATAATATGGCTAAAACAAAAAGTGATCTTTTATTATGAGTAAAAAAAAATTTGACATAGATCCCGAAAAAGTGCTGATATTTGATCACAAAGGTGCTGAAAATCAATCAGGCTAGTACATAATTTGCAATGATGTCGTTAGGCCTTCTATGACGTAAATTATGTGGTAGTACTGTTACATTTCTGTTTGTTATCGTTGACAATAAGGCTACTGCATGTAGTTTTACAGTGTCTTGTTTTGGTATCAAATTCATAGGTCAAGGCCCGAAACAGTGTAGAAGTAGGTTCTGATTGTTTGGTATATCTGGTTCTGAAAAAGTCCTGAAATTCTTATTGTGAGATTTGAGTGGCTCCAGTCTGTAAACAAGAGAGTCTAGCACTGGCTAGCATGGCGCGAGATGATTCGCTCGCAAGCAGCACGGCGCCCGCCAGCAGCACGGCAGCCAATGCGCGGTAAAGTGGGATCGGAATTTGAAACCTAAATTAGCTATAATGCGCCAATGCACTTCCGTCACAGACAGACGGACTGGCATCATGGCATAAGCGAGATGTATATATTACATCTCGCACTAAAAACTGAGTAGTGGGAGGGTGGGGTGCTAGCATGATTAATCTGTTTGGAGTGAGTTGCAGACTTGCATATGACCCAGCAGATGCCACTGTCTCTTGCTTCAGTAAAATCCAGATTGATTTTACCTTTCTGGTACTGGCTCACCTAGATGGTCCCAAACAAAGGGCCATTATATAGGTGTTGTGTTTCTCAGTAGTAGCCAGGAGATTGGCTTTGAAGAGCGTCTACAAAATTGTGTGTCACATGGGACGTTAAACCGTAACTCAATGAACTCAGTTAACTAACAGAAACAACCTTGATCCCACTGTGTACATGGGTGTGTGTTAACGATGCTATTCTGTCAGTTAACGGCTAGTTTGTTGTGATGCTGTTGTGCAGAGGTCTCGACATTCCTCTTGTCGATCTTGTCATTAATCACAACATTCCGACTCGTGCCAAAGACTACGTGCATCGCGTCGGTCGAACAGCCCGCGCGGGTTAGAGCCAGCTCGGACATTTTTTTGTGATTATTGTAGTTACTGACCGACCACTTTAGTGGACTAGATCGAGAATTGTTCCAGTATGTATGTGTGTGTGTGTGTGTGGACTATAACTTTTGAATTAAGTGACCGTTCAGCTAGATATTTGCCATGCTAGTTCACCACATGTAGCTCATGTTTGAAGGTCATAGGTCAGAGTTTGTAGTCACAGGATGAGAAGCTATTTAAAGTTGTTGTAGAAGTTGGTGACTCAGTGGCTAAGGCATCAAATAATAACTCAGTGGTCGCGAGTTTGACCCCCGGCCACCGCACAGTCGAGTAACAACCTTTTATTAGGTCGTGACGGAGCCTTAGTCCATATTCACAGTGCAGAATGATTTCTGATGATGCACGTTTACACTGGCTTGTTCACTGATGCCACTAACTGAATCATATCACGTTTATTTAGATAATGACGCCCAGTGCAGGCCAGCTTAACAATCTTCATAGTGTTGATGATGGTTTAAGTGAGTGAGCCACTAAAGAGCTGAAAAGAGTCTGAAAAGGCATTTCGTAAAAAGCAGTTCCTTGCTATGTTTTGTTTCATTTACGGTGCCTTAATCTTGACTTAGTTGATTGATTGATTGATTGATTGATTGATTGAATAGAATATGAGACGCTTCTATTCTGCGGCAAGGTTATAAATCCAGTACCGTTGACATCCATTATTGATGTCTGTATCAGTGTATATGTGTTACGCCGTCTGTCTATGTGTGGTTGTAGGCCGTAGTGGTCTGGCAATCACGCTCGTCACACCGTTTGATGTTAGTCTCTTTCAAGCCGTTGAGGCACATATAGGTAATTCATGATTATTTTCAGTACAACATATTTTACAGAATTTGAAAATTGTTATTTTTAATTGTAAAAATAGAAAAAAAGTACACTTTTTCAAGTGAGCTTCCTATTTAAGTCGATTTGTAATAAACATTGACTCTTATTCATACAGCTTTTATTTATGCATGTTACATTAAAGTGAGCATGGTCACCGATGCCCACAGGCAATGGGTTGTTTTTTCCCAAGGATCCGGTAAAACTTATCTTTCTGTATATGTAATGTTATCTCATTATGTTTTTAGACTTTCGTTCTAAATCTAATGTGATTATCACTAACACCTTAACCATATTTTTAAAGTTTTGTGAGCTCGATGCTCTGCTGGTCAGCAAACCAAGAGTGTTGAATCATCGAAGGAAATAAAACAGCACTGATTCAGACAGGGATAAATCATCCCACTTGGTCTCATTCCTTCGTCTTTCTTCTTATGGTCTTTCTTCTCCACTACGGACTCCTGTGTGGCCTTGTCGTGTAATGGTTAACTCTATCGCTGCCTGAGCCAACTATAGTCGACCACATTCCCTGGCTGCCGTTGGTGACTATAGGCGCCGTATTTACGCAATATATGTGGGCGGGACTTAGTTTCTCGTGGCACTGGCGGCCAGAAATCCCGACTTGAGATGAGGCAGGTTTGACTTCCGGCCGTCCGGCTGCAAGTTGTTCACACTCATGTGCCTCTGTTACTAAGCAGTGTAATTTAGTGCCAGTCATAGGGCAGAGGTGTCCTGCAGCTGGGAAGGTAACCGTAGGTCTGGCCGTGTGTCACAGACTCAGTGGTTTATCCACCTGCGGGCTCGAGGCATCAGTAAGGGAGTGGAGCACCCCAGCTACATTCCTCATGGGGTACGGTACACTTTACCTTCACCTTACCGACACTTGTGCAAAGAGACATTGATCCTCAGCACTCCATCTTCAGTTTTGCGATATTTTGATTCAGTCATTAGCCACGTCGGTGGTAGCGTACTGTGGTTAGTTGTGTCGATGACTATGTATGTCTGTCTCCCACCATCTGTCCGTGCTCTAAAGGAAAGATGGCTTGAGCTATGAACTCCAAAGTCAATACACATATATGAGTCCGTGGCTCCCTCGGAATGCATTGTGTGAGGTCAACTTTGGCAAAGACTAAAGGCTTAGACCAAAAGATATACATTTAACACAGGAATTCCCAACTTAAGACTGTTTGGTTCAGCTTAGCCTTTAGACTTAGCGCAAGTTGGCCTTACCCATTGGCTCTGAGGTCAAGAGGTCAAAGGTCAGTGTCACAGGGTTATCAGTTATGGTGTCTGACGGTGTGGGTCTGTTTGTCAGTATAACTGCACATTATGATTGACACACTTGCAATGATGCTGGTGTTAACGTAGGTACAAAACTGACAGAATATAAAGTGGACGAAGAAGCCGTAGCCACCATTGCGACGGAGGTTGGCGTCGCCAAACGAGAAGCGGAAATTGTATGTTGTATATTTTAAAATGTAATTTAAATTTACTTTTAATTTTTAATCTACCGTCAGTGCTTTGCCAGTACAGGTTTTGTGACAGGAAGGCATCTTTGCTGTGAAAGCAGGAGCAGGTACTTTGTTGCTGTACAGACTACACAGCTTATAATAATTTTGTCCGTTCATCAGTGACACACCGATATTGTGTAAAAACGAAAGAAGTGGTAAGCAACTGATAACACCGTGTGATAGTCTATGGACTTCAGTTTTTCGGTCACTAAAGTTTTGTGGTGAATTTCAAGATGTGTCCATGCCAGCCGAGGCATCATAAACAACTCGAGTCGGAAAGTAAACTGCATTTTTCAACTGATTTACAGTGGTCTGTCAAAGACATCATGCTGGTGAAAGTATTGTGACCATTGTTGGTGTCCGACCACCGCATGTTGCGAATGTCATTACACTACCTTGTGAAATATAAGAGGCATGCTTCTGATGCAGACTGGCCAGTGTCCTGGCTGGTTTTGCATCACATCTAATTTAGGAGTTTTTGTAAATTGTCTGTTGCCGATGTTTTAGCGACTCGACGAACAAGACTTTGATGAAAAGAAAGAAATTAACAGACAGAAACGACTGATTCTGCAGGGAAAGGTGAGAGTTTAGGAATTGTTCTATAACTTGTTAATTAACAGCTTTTCAGCTCCATACTGTTATTTTATGTTCGCATGCAACTCCTGTGTTGATGTCGGTTTTGGTATTTTCTTTGTCTTCAAACATTTAAAATGGGGAAAACATGTCGGATTTTACGTTGGTAATTGTCACTGTAATGGCATGATGTACCGCATACTTTTGTTGCTGTTCATTAAATGCCAGAGCAAAGACTTAAGGCCAGTTTTTCATAACCTACCAGAACGTACCAGGTAGGTGTTTGGTATGTAAACATGGTAGTCACGTGATTAATATACCAAAAGCTGACTGGTCTAAAGTGAAAAATAAACAACTAACAGCCACGCCCTGTTAGGTTCTGGTAGGTGACGAAAAACAGGCCTTTAATGTTATGAGCAATGTGTCACTGATACCAGATATACATAATGCTTCGGTGGTATATTTATACATGTAACTTTGAAAAGTGATGTAGCATACAGCAGAATATACACTTTCATGATTTATGAGATTTTTTTATAACATCCTGTTACTATTTCATATATCTTTGAAAATGTAAACCTCTCGCATGGGTCTAGTGGCGCAATGAGTTTTGGTCGTGACTGTGATCCCGGACAAAATGGCTGAAGCAATCGAGATGCCGTTTGAAATGTTGACTTTTGTGGGAACCATGAGTTAGATGGGAATACGGGCACCATTATGCCAAAAAAACAATTGAAAAATAAAATCCATGCTTGGCGGCAGTGTGGGCTGCTGCTACTGTTACCATAGCAACTTGTTGTAATTTGCAATGAGTGTCTGTTTGTCTCGTTCCATAACTTAAAAACTGCACTGGCAAACTTCACCAAATTTTTGCTGCATGTTGTCTGTAGTAATGGCTGGGTCCTTCTCTGGCTACGTTGTGATACGTTATGTACCTCCAGTTTTGTGGATGACATCATATTTTTAGATAATAAATCTGTGGCAAGTTGTGTATTCCTAAGCGGTGATAGAATGTGTCAAGCATAACAGCCAAGATTCCAACCACATTTTGCTCAACAATAAGGACAAGCAAGTAGTCATTGTGAGTTGCATACTAGGGCAAAGATGGTTATCTATGATTGCTTTGGTAACTCTGTGGCATTCACTGTTTTTGTAGGATCCTGATGAACGTGGTCAGCCAAAATGGCAGCGAAAAAGGCGGAAAGTTGCAGAATATGACTTGTCTAAGAGTCAATAGTTAAAACTAACATATTTAATACATATTTGTCAGGATATTTCTGTTACGTTAATAGACTTGACCCATTGTTGAATCAGCATTTGTTTTTCTGTACCCGATGTGGTTGCCGGGGCCTAAACCACCTAGAAACATTGCAGGTTGTAGCACTGTTTGTGTGTTTGTTCACTTTATCACTTGGTTCATTTTGGTTCTTGTAACTTGCTTTTTTGTCTTGTTTATATTTTCCTTTCTTATATACTTCTGCTTTATCTTTTCCTTTGAGAATTGGCTCGCTCCTTTTCCAGGCCGGATTTCGTAAAAGATAGCTAAACCTTGTTTACAGTTTGTCTTGGTTTATTTTATGTTGTTGTATTTTTGTGTTTGATGATCTGTATTTCATTGATTTAGCATTTATGTAGATTTAGTTTTAGCGTTAGCTTAGGTTTATTTATTGTTTATGATATTTCTCTCCCAGTTGTGATTTCGATTTTCTCGGTATTAGCCAAGGATTGGCTCTAAAGAGCATCTCCAATATGACATATCTGGAGTCTAGTAGAATGTTAAACCTTTTTTTACTGTTAGTCATTCAAGCACGTGTCAAAATAAGGGAACATGGGGCACTACGTTCCCCCACCTCATGTTTTCAGTTATAGTTTCCTCACCTGAATTTAAATGTAAAGTGTTAATTGCATGCTAATATGCCTCAATACTGTTTAACCTACACAACATTTGATAAGTTGATTGTCAGGAAAATCATGAAAATTTGCTATCAGATGTCATATTTTAAAGCTAAAATGTACCAAATCCGATTTCGCCTAGTGTTACACCTGATATCCTGCTTTGGGTGCTTATGGCGCTCCCTCAGATCTAGCTAGCTGGATTTAAGGGGACTACTAAGGGAAGAAGAGAAACGAGAGCAGAGGGAATGGGTGGAATGGGAGGGAGAGGGTAGGGTTCCCACAGCTCTAATTCTGCTTATTGTCTGTATATGTTGTGTGATTTTTGATGAGACAGTTATTGACCCGAAAATAACTCTTTTTATTCACACGACACAAGTTAACCACAGGAGCTTTCTGACTCGACAGACGTCAGGAGCCAAAAGCCACCTCAAGCTGTGCTGCTAGGGATTATATTTAGAGGAAGACAGGCTAGCTGCAGCCGTAGGCCAGCAACGCTGTAGAGCTATGTTACAAGCTGCAACTAAAGAGACAAAGCAGGAGGCTGCCAAGGGATATCAACCAAGATGATAAGGGACATTTTGGGCCCTCACGGGTACGACATGCTTTGAACACTGCACGAGGGTCACATGGTTACATTATCAATGCATGCCGAACGACCACAATGTGTACCAAATTTGGTGTTGATAACGGAAGTCGTTAACCTTTTAGAGTGTGGACATACATATCACAGACAAATCCACACATGAAAACGTCGCAGATGATGCTGATCGCCTACCGACATATCGGCTTTGCCAGCACGGTTAATTGACAAACGTAGACTACCGAATTTCCCATTGCTATCACTGACTACACTGCAGTAGCCTAGAACTTGAACGATAATTTTAATACCCACTTATTCGTTACAAGGCAGGTAGTCTATAACAGCTTAAAAGGCCGTTCACACTACACGCTCCCCTCCCTCTCCAGTGCATCATGTGATTAATTGTGAAATAATGGTGATTTGCTGGAGGTTATGAGGGAACAAGTATCTGAACTACAGTCTGCTGTTTGTGCTTGTAAGTTTGTTAGTATGAACATCTCCAAAAAAACGTTTGTGTCGAGTGGGGGCGATGAAGCCGTAACTGTTCTTTGCACGTTTCATCCCCACGTAGCCTATGCACAGCAAACATCTAGACCATTGGCTACATAGATGAGCTATTCCTGCAGATATCGCCAGTAGCGTAGCCTGTGTGTGTTGTCTGTCTATTTGCTTGTATCTATCCATTGACACACGACTGTGAGCCCTGCATAAACGGCTATACCGATTGATATGCCGTTGAGTTTAGTTAAGCAATGCCTGAGGACACAATGTTAAACCGACAGTTTGTTTGTCCACTAGTGTGTATTGTGTAACGTGATCGTTGCCAAAGCGTTGATACTACTGTCGTTACGTACAGCAGTCAGCGTTTCCGTTAAGGAAATATTTCAAAGAGTCGCTGACGCCCGGTGTCTACGATTAGGGAGTCAGTCAGAAAAGCTGTCAGAGTCATTGACTCCATACCTTTTCATTTTTGGAGTCGCACTGTCC
>Ga0209782_1001131_pt1 | contig 13415 bp, 10 predicted proteins | sample WorMetmaBAHAMAS1_FD_187390 | JGI IMG/M metagenome (GOLD analysis project Ga0209782, IMG submission 187390) | Marine gutless worms symbiont microbial communities from Max Planck institute for Marine Microbiology, Germany - Inanidrilus... | ecosystem: Host-associated > Annelida > Digestive system... | reverse complement strand
AAAAATAACATTTTTTAGTCTGATATAGCCAGCATCAACTGAATTCAATGCTATTTTTCATTCAGGGCTTTTGACATTTGATTCCAACCAACAGGATTCAGTATTCAGAAGATTAGGCATTCGGCACGACGGCATTGCTGTCAAAATGTCGTTCATCATTCTGGCCCATACCCATTGTCAAGAGCTATGCTGGTGCTGTGTGTTAGGAGCACGTGTTCTGGGTCGTTTCGTTGAATACTCTCTTCATCATGGTCTTTGGTAAGAAATTCAGCTGTAACATGATTGGTTTTAGTCATGTGATTAACAGTTAATTGTGCACTGACAGTGTGTGGCAGAGCCTAACAATTAGCCCGCTCAGTGTAACAGTGCTGCCCCTTACCAAATAGTATTGATTGGCTGGGACGCCTCTGAAATTACCTGTTATGCATTAAACAGGACATTAAAGTTTATCTGAAGCAAACATTGGATATACAGTAGGCTTGCAGAGGTGAGATGTCACGGCTTGATCTCAATGGGTTGGAGCAGGTGTGTAAAGAATTATTGGGTTGACAAGATTTTCTGAAAAACTTATGTCTCTCTATTCGCATCAAACAGCAAATTGCAGTCACGCCTCATTTCAGAAAAGGCCAGAAGTCATCATTGAACATTCATGCTCGTCTGGTAGATGGCTATTAAACGAAGATGGTGTTTATCAAAATGCTTCATTGTTATATCATCAGTGAGCGCTATGTACTACTTTCGGTTGTTGTTCGGGATTTGATTCGTTCGGGGCAAAACGGAATTATTGGGGATAAATTGAGCAGATATTTTTAGAGGCCTGATGCTGTTGCTGTCACTGAGTGAGCAACGTCAGTGACCTGTCAGTTATCTGTTGTGTGCTGCAGCTTTCTGTCCGTTTCACATCGGCAACTTTGCAGTGACAGGATTGCAAGCCCAAGACTTGGTTAGTGAACTGAAGACAGTATTTATTGTAGAGAGTTACTGTAGTTAAATGCATGTGATGTTATGTTTGCACTGTAAGCAACTTTTCACTTGGTGGTTGAATGCAGCAGTTGAGCCAGTGTGTAAAGAATGTGAGACATTTGTGTTTGACAGATAGCCTCGACACACTTTGAAGGACTGTTGACAACGCTGTTTGGCTACATTATCATTGCCTTCTCTTTTGCTTGTCTGCATTGTCTCATGTCTCTGTTACACTTCAAGAAGTATGCTCTTTCTTTATTATTCTGTTGTAATCATTAGTTTCTAACCATACTCAGCTTGTGAATAACGTATTTGCTTTTTCTGTGTGCTTTTCAGTAATTGTTGCTGTCATACTGTAAGTAAATTGGTGCAGTGTAATTAAAAATTTAGTTAGTTTCGGTTAGGAAATGTTTATAGTTAACTTTTCTGATCTTATGAGATACAAAAGTACCACCTTCATTATCACAGCCATTTTCCACGTGCATATGGCTCATCCGGTCCACTCAGGTCCGGTTTTTCCACACAAATTAATATCCCGTAAATCAGGCAGATAAAAAACGGACGATTTAATTGACGAACTGCCGGTGGAAAAACGACATCTGAGTAAATTGATCATTATCTGCCGGATTTAATGACAGATTAAATTAACGGGAGATTAATTTGCTGTGGAAAAACCGGACCCTAGTCTTGTTGCAGAAAACGATTTGGATAAGTGTGAAATGTAGTTTTACACGCCAGATGCGCACACAGCAGTGTCAAACCACTAAATTGACAATAACAATGTGGTAAAATTTTACTGTGTTTATATCTGTGTTTATATCAGTAACACATTTTGACTGGCTTTAGTAGAATTGATCGAGCACTTTGTATGTGACTGACACATTCCAGGTTTCGCAGAGTGCTCGGCTTATGCTATGTTGCTGTTAAAGTATCTCTACTGGTGGTTATGGAAATTGGTTTCTTTCCATTGATATGCGGCTGGTGGTTGGATATCTGCTCACTGGTAAGTGCTACATCATGTACCCAGTCATTTGTTGCATTATTTAGATAAGTCACCGTTGCTGTTGATCATGTGTGCCAAGTTTTATCAAGTACACTTGTACCAGTGATCTTGAGGTCCGGTTTTTCCACAGCAAATTAATCTCCCGTTAATTTAATCCGGCATTAAATCCAGCAGATAATGATCAATTTACTCAGATGTCGTTTTTCCACCGGCAGTTTGTCAATTAAATTGTCCGTCGTTATCTGCCGGATTTAATTAACGGGAGATTAATTTGCTGTGGAAAAACCGGACCTGAGTGCTGCTCATTGCACACTCACGTGCTAGTGCAGCCAGCTGTGTTGAAAGAACAGTGACCGTGCAATTCAGAGTGAAAATTGTACAACTGCCTCTCCGGACTCCTTAACTGTTTGTTGTCAAAATTTGCATAGGTGATTATGTTGGGAATCTGCCACTGTGCATTGTGTGCAAAATGTTATCCAGTTAGAATTTGCAGGATCAGTTAGATGCTGTGCTCTGCATGGATTTTGATACAAAATATATCAAGAGGTGTATTTATAAAGACAAAATGTAATATTTAGATGCCTTTCTGCAAAAACTGCACCTTGTGTATTTTTTTACCCAGAAACTGCTTAACATCATATTTTCCTGATAACAGCCTCAATCAGAATCTATGGCTACATAAGTGGTGTAATGGTTAGGTAATAGTGGATGATAACAGTTATTATTGTGGAGTGGGAAGATGAGTTGATTTTAAAACGAGATGTTGAAAACAAGTTAGGTTACATTATTTTTAACATATTTTAGTTTTGTGTAGATTAGCAAAATTTCGGCAGTTAATACTAACTACAAAAATTATTTTCCACCTCACATTGCACAAATAAAAAATGATGATATTACACAGCAGCACATTATAATGCCAGTGTGCTGCAAAAGTAATATTTTTTTATTTTTGCTGTATTTGTTGTGTGATGTGGCCAGTGTCATTCTAATGCCTTCTTAACATTTTTTGCTGCTGTTTTTGCCGTGGAGCATCAGTGTTTACCTAAGTACAAGTATATAGTGTTGGATATCATTAAATGTGTTTTGTTAACAGAACATGTTTGAAGCAACATTAAAAGATCGTGAGCACAGTTTCCGTGTTGCGCCCGGCACATCTATGTTCATTCACTGGCTTGTTGGCATGGTGTACATATTCTACTTTGCCTCGTTTATTTTACTTCTACGAGAAGTTCTTCGTCCTGGCGTTCTGTGGTTTCTGAGGAATCTAAATGATCCTGACTTTAGTCCTATCCAAGAGGTCAGATAGCTACTGTCTGTTGTCAGAATGTTACTTGTAAGGTGCATCTATCGTAAAAACATTTATCATTCTGTAAGTTCTGGGACCGGACTAATACTTATAATAAAGCAAAAGTAATTTTGTAACAGCAGTGCTGGACTTCTGTGTCATTCCTGTCCATGTGTTAGTTACGACATTCAAGATCTTCACGATGCTATGTTCACGTCCGCTCCATAAACAGTGTCGTAATATAGCTTTCTGTATAAATATCAGTGATGATAATACTCGTGATGGCCGGTGTGTTTGTGAGAAGTTTTAAGTGCATTTTTACTGAGCTGTTAGTGAACACACTGAAAGTTGAAATTATCAACTGAATCTTGTTGTTGTTGTTGTTGTTGTTGTTGTTGTTGCAAATGGTTATTATTACTCACATGATGCTATGCTAGCACAGTATATGCTATGGCTAGGTGTTTGTCTGTCTGTCTGTCACAAGCCTGTGATCTGTTAAAATGACTAAATTTATCATCACTCAACCATTGCCATAGAATAGCCTGTGAATAGGACATCGACTCATGTTTTAGATGCCGAAGGTGTTGGTAAAGTTTCAGTGGATTTGCCCCGATGGGGTGCTAAATGCTGGTGAGGTAGACATTTTTCTCTACCAGTTGAGACTAAACCAGACTGACAATACCATGCTGCCAAAGAGAAGGTATATTAGTCTACTGCTGCAGTGATAGGCCATATGTCATTGGTCCACAACAAATCAAAGTGATCAAGTTTGAGCAGTATCTGTTCAGAACTGTACAAGCACACTGCGACTGTTAAAAGAGAAAATGCTGCTGCTGCCGATTGGCATAACTAATGGGAGGCAGAGGGGTATTTGCCTCTGGTGAAGTGGTGCCGAACAGCCTTATCAGAAATATTTTATGGCAAATGACTACAAAAGGTGAGTCTGATAAAGTTTGCTGAATGCGCCAACAGTAGCCCATCACAACAAAATTTCTATTTTTCTACATAATACAGATACACTCGTCAGGCATACTTGGCTTTAATGCTTTTTGTGTTTTCTACATTTGTGTTTAAAAACATATTGATGTGGTACAGTTTTGCACTAAATGTGCTATTTGTCATGAGAGGTGAGGCCAGGGTTATTAGGCCCCTTTCACGTTGGAAATTTATGAAAGTAAGCACTTTCACATTGCAAATAAACTTTCAAAAGTTATATGTAAACAACATCGTCGATGCTTCATTCGATGTTTGTAAACACTGGCCGATTGACCAATCACAGCATTTCATAAGTGAAATTTCTTCTTCAAAATTTCGCAAAATAGAACATGTTCTAAATTGCGAAATAGCATTTCACACTAGAAATTTTCTTGCAAAAGGAACTAGTTTACATAAATTTCGAAATCAGTTTTGAAATTAATTTTCAGTGTGAAAGGGGCCTTAAACTGGGGATTATGGGGTCTGGAAAAAGTTATGAAACATGACTTCAAATATGTAGATTGTGGTGAATTTGGACAGCTGTCAAGAGCTGGTGACTGAGTGTAATCAAGAGGGGGAAGGGGTTACCCACAAATTTTTTATTGGTTTGTGAATATCCCAAGGGCAACCGTGAAGGCACTGTGGTTGGTATGAACTACCAGAAACTATGAGGTTGGAAGTTACATTGATGGTATTATTGTAGTATTGGCAATGACGAAATATGATGGATTTTCTGTGTAAAATCGTCATGACAATTGTAGCAACAATTTGCACGTGGTCATTGTACGCTTAGTGTCGGTTGACAAGTTGAAGACAGTATTGAATGTACTCTGTGCAGTTCAAGTGGCATGTTGTGTGCCATTGATGTGGTGAATTTATTGACAGTTGACGTGTCTGTTGGCAGATGATCCACCTTCCCGTCTACCGTCACACTCGTCGCTTCCTCGCGTCAATGGTCGTATTTGGCAGCATTGTTCTTGTGATGCTTTGGCTGCCAGTTCAAGTCGTTCGTTATGTTTTCCCCGACTTTCTGCCATTTCATGTTATGCTCTCAAAGTTAGAACTATTGAATGTTTTAAGTAAACTTTGTGTAATAGTTGCAAGCTTCATTTATTATTTGTTAGTGTAATTTATTAATCCACTTGGCTTCATGTTGACTATCAAATAATGCGTTACACAAACTACACACACTGTTAACAGTGATTATCACATGGATGAATGATATATGTGAGTTCTAACAGTTATCAAGAGTTACATGTCCTGTGTGCCAGTTACCACAATGGTGCTCCTCTGAACAAGTGGAGGAAAGGACAACTAATTAACACCGGTTTACCAGGAAGACGGTTGTTAAAAGGGAGATGGTGCCATTGGTGGTGATGGTGGTGGATGCAAGTTCTTGCAGTGAAGTCAAACTAGTTGTTAAATGTTTAACAATGATGTAATGATGTAAATTAATTCAGCATATCAGAAACACAGTGGTTATTGTTTTTATGTGATGTGTGAGTAATAGCACAACTATGATTTTATGTTACGATTTTTTCTCCCGTCTTTGATTTTGATTTTCTCAGTACTAGCCAAGAGATTGGCTGGGAAGAGCATCTCCGATATGACCTATTTAGTGTCAGTCATTCAAGAAAGCAGTAGATGCTGAATTGCCCATTGCCTTATATCATGAAGTGTGCAGTAAATATAAATGCATTCAATGGGTGGAGATGTTGTAGGTAACACTGTTGAGGATAGCTCTAGCGTTGATCAGTTCTTAACTGGGGGTTGTTGGCTTGGTGCAGCAGTAGCATCGTTCGTCGCATGAACAAAGTTACTCTTATGTTTATCCTAGTTAGTGTTATTTTGTAGACGTGTACATGATTCGTTGTCATGTACATGCGCAGTGCATCCATAGAGGCTATTTGCAAACTGCTATACTCATTTACCTTTGCGTTACCTGGTAATACAGGTTGAAGAGTTGTGTGAGATGACTGTTGTTGGTCATTGTCGATTAGCAGTGATACGCCGGTGAGTGAGCTGTCTCTGGAGCTGCTGCTGCTGCAAGTTGTCCTCCCAGCGCTGCTGGAACAAGGACACACACGTCAGTGGCTCAAGGCGCTGATCAGAGTGTGGTGTGTCATGGCTTCATGGCTACTCAACCTTCGCTCTTACTTGCTTGGCGACGTGCCTCTCGACGAGGTATCATCATTATTGTACAAGTGATATCTTACTGCAGATGAATTGTGATGTGTTACATTAGTGACTAAAACTAGCAGTAACCAGTGGAATTATCTGCTGTCAGTAACTGACTGTTGGCTAAATATTATCATGTGATACAAGTGACATGCATGTCTCTAACCAATAGGCTAACATGAGACCCTAGCACTGGCTAGCATGGTGCGAGATTCTGCACGCAAGCAGCATGGCGGCCGCAATGTGCGGTAAAGTGGGATCGGAATTTGAAATCTAAATTAGCTATAATTTGCCAATGCACTTCCGTTACATCTCGTGCTAAAAATCAACTATAGTAAGACTAAAGAAATTGTGTTCCATCGTTCGTCTGCACGTACGTTTGTTATGCAACACTGAACGTGTTAATGAAGCCAGACTCTTAGGCGTATATTTCATGTCCTCTTTCAAGGCTACTCTGCATGTTGACGTTGTCTATCATCAATCAATGACTATATCTCCTCTCTCAACTCAAATCTCAAGGTATTGCTTCTGATCTGTTGCAAATTATCTTCAGTGCTTTAATCATATATAAGATACAATATGCACTCCCTGCAATTACAGGTCTCTTTGTCTCAAACTGACAAATCAAGGTTAGATGCTTTTTTTACAAAAGTAAAGCATCGTAGTCTCTTCCAGTCTGATTTATCAATTGGTCGTCTGATTGACAGGGTGGATAGTAAGCTTTGTAAGCAAGTTTAGTTCAGTCATCCTCTCCTACGTAGCTCTCGTTTGGCTCACACTAGTTATTTTCTTAGATCAAGAGGATGCGATTTCACCCTCCCACAATAAATACTGTTTTGTATAGAAATATGTTCATTAATAGGTGTTTGTTGCAGTATGTTTAGTTGTACAATAATTAATAATTTATGTTTTTATTGTATTTTTTATTGTTGTTTACTCTTGGTTTGTGTATGTTTTCTGCTGTACTGTACTAAAGGTGTACATCACTTTTATTGACATTGCTCTGTGAATCATGTAGTTAGACTTGTTGTGATTGTGATTATGTATGTCGTCATAAACATACAATCGTGACAAGTATATGGCCCCATTAGACAGATATAAGACATAAACTACTGGATATTTGTGTGGAGAAATTTTGGTCTTGTCTTGCATTGGATCAGTCTATAAGCTAGATTGCTTCTTGCCACTTATTTCCACCAAGAGGAAATCTTAATTTCGTGGTGCCACTGGTAATGACTTCTGTGTATTGACTTGCCATAAGGCTTCCATTATATGCATGTTGTAGCACTAAAGCTGTATGGAGTAATGTGCACAGTTATTGAATATCAAGCACTATGCAGCTTTATTTACCTGAAGGATTGTTAACAGTGCAAACACCAGCATTTTTTTTACTCTTAAGACTTTGATTTTCTGTCTTTAGTGTCCATCCCCTACGGTGGCAATAAATGTAGTGGGGTGGGTTAAAATCGGCCACTTTCGACAAAAAATGTGCTATATCTCGAAAACGGTACAAGATAGACTCATAGTTTCTATTAAAGTCGAATAGGAAGTCGTATGTGGTCTATTGAATGTCTATGTTGTTGATGACCTTGAATGACCCCTAACTGCCCAAACCACCCAGATTTTTGCATTTTTTCGTCGCCTTTCAAATCTTTCGTAGAGATTTCAAATTTGATACACAGGTTGGTCGTCGCTAGTCCCAGCAATACGGACTACAAACCGTCCCTGAAGGGGGCATGGTTATGTCAGTGTGACACATTATATATTTGGGTGCCCCATCCATATCTCAGAAATGGCTGAAGCTAGAGCTGCCATATTGTGTTCACAGGTGGGCTATATCAAATCTTAACCAAAAGAATGAAAAATCACCCCCAAAAGGGGCGTGGGTATGGTCATCTGACCTATTTCAATTCTTGGTCCCCCGTATCATATCTAAGGAATGGCTAAAGCTAGAGACTTCAAATTTTGTAGACTGATTCATCAGGTGATAGGTTAGCATTGGTATTACAAACTGTCCCTTAAATGGGCATTGTCACGGTCACGTGACGTCTTTAGATTTCCGGAAATAAGTGATTATATCTCGGAAATGGTGCATGATAGAGACATAGTTACAATAGGAAATCATATATGGGCTATCGAATGGCATGATTGCCGATGAAGGAAACGTTTGTAATACCTATAACGCATAAATAAAGCATGATTTAACTACAATATGTTTACACATAAATTAGTAAGCACACATGGCTTGTAATTTAAGCTTCATTGTCAAAAATAAAGGAGTTCTCAAGGTCACAGGCAGTCAAGTTCACTTGAAAAGTGGTAGTGTCTTGAAAATGGTCCTAGATAAAGTCGTTGAGACAACAGTCCATAAACAGGAAGTGATATGCTGTACGGCCATTTACTAGCAGCAACTGTGCTGACCTTGGGTGTATGTCAAGGTCATTCGTCAATTGCAAGCTTTTTTTCTATACTGACAAGCGTGTCGCATGGTCCCTCTGCCATAGCATAGCTTCTTTTTGCGTTAGTGGGCGGAATTGCAATGGTGGCAGCTAGCACACACTACATGTGCATTTCAGTCTGAACCAGTGTCATGTGCACATTGTAGCCGGGTCTGAGTGAGACTGGTGAAGACAGCATGGCGGACATGACAGCTCAAGATGATGCTGCTGAGGACACAGCAGGTGAAACGGCAGCAGGTGAAGTGGCTGCTGAGGTGGCCACAGCTACAGTGAATGTGGATAACACGGAAGCAGTTGTTGGGTCGGGCTGTGATAATGAGACAGTGATGGACTGTGAGCTGCTGTCATCCAGTGAGTCTGCACTAGCCACTGACGAGCTTGCTGCGGCTGCACCTTTATGTCAGACTGCTGGAGACGACACTCAGTTGTTGGCAAGTGTGAATGACTGTGCATCAGTGGCAGGTGATACGGAGCATGCTGCCACTGCAGCTCGTTCAACTCTGGAGTTGCTAGAGAGTCCGGCTGATGTCACTGACTGTGACTGGGTTCAACTGCCAGTTGATGATGCGGTTGTTACTAACGACACTGCACATGACGCTGCTGTACATGATGAACCAGCCGCAGCAGCAGCAGCAGTGCCCAATGAGCCACAGCCAGCAGTCGCTGCTGATGCAGAAGTTGTCGAGCCTGTCGGTAACATTATACCACCACCGCTTGCAGTACTAGCACCTCAGGGTCTTGGCGACGTTCACCAGGCAATGATGCAGGGAGGCGGACCAGTTGGATTTCAACCGTACAAGCATCCTAACCTTTTTGCTTTGCGGGTAATTGTTTCATGCTGCTTACAGTGATAGCTGCTAATAACATTAGTGCAAGTAGCATTAAATATGCATTGTACTAAAGCACTTGTTATTGGTTAGTAAGTGTGAATATTCAGCTTACTGCAAGATGTTTGACCACTGTTGTAAAAATGTTGATATCTATATTCTGTAAAAACAAAGAAATAGTAAAAAATGCATTTTTGATATTTAAGTATTTAACAAATGTTTGCAAAAATGTTTTTTACAAACTAAGATTGTCACTTGCTAACCAGAAATTACTAAAAGGCACATCACAAAAAGAACTTGTTGGATAATTGTCAAATTGTTGCTAAGTACTGTACTGTACTTGATCGAGTAGCAGTCATGAGGTGGTTCAACGTGACGTGAAAAGGCACATTTTTAATTACTAACTATATTGGCGTATGCATCATACTACTGCTGCTACTGCTGCTTCATAAATACGACCATTTTTTCAGGTGAACCCAATTAACATTGGTTTACATCAGGGGTGTAGTGGTGAGGGAGCGCAGAGTAGTGATGCTCCCGTAAATAATTCTGAGGTGGAGCAGCGCTCCACCAAGTGTTCTTAAAATGACCTAAAACATACACATTTTAAAACCATTTTTGCCAGAATGCATTAAAGCTCACCTACAACACTGTATAATTTCAAAATTTTCTGTGGAGGACCCCAGACCCCTGCTTTCCAGGGAGCGTAAGAATAGAGGTAAGTAAAGCAGTGTTGGGGGAATAGGAAGGGGGAAACAGTGTCTAAAAACATTGTTTTTGACTCGGTAAATAAGTGCTACAGATGAAGGATGACCTACTCAGTGAGGAAGGACAAAGCTTGTAACACACATTCATTTTCACTGAAATAATTGTGTACAAATGTTCTTTTAATGGATAATAAACACAGGAAATTATTTGTAATTAGGCAGTCAGAAGGTGCAAATTTATGCCTAAAATGCACCGAAATGCTGGGGAGCTTAAGTGCTTACCCAGGTCTCCTAGCCGCAATGGGAGACTGTTTCTGGGAAGTGGGAGAGAGGGAAAGGAGAGGGTAGGGTAAGGACGACTTGCATATCACTATTTTTAGCCTGAGGAAAAGGGAAGGTTTGGAAGGAAAGGGGAAGGGAGGTACTCCCCCAAATAAAATTTACCACTACACCACTGGTTAACATTAATTTATAACTTCAATATCCAACTAGGTTTTTACTAATAAAATCCAAAATATAAAAATGTTAATGTTTGTTGACAGCTGCTGTGCCTGTTGGTTCTTGTCTGTACTACGTTGTTTCTCGCCAGCCTTGCTTCACTGCTTATTCCTGGTATGAGTCTCTTTACTATCATTGGCATTTCTACAATAAAATGTGTTATTGTTTATCTGGAGCTTGAATTTGTTGTTGTTGATTTTCACTGTTTCGTTACTGCCACCAGTTTCAGCACTATCGGTATGAATACAGCTTAGATAGCATTCTCCTTATACTAATCCAAATGCACTGTTTGCCATTGGCAACAACATGTGGCTAGTAAAACATGATCATCTGGAGGTGCAAGCTAACACAGCTATTTAACCTGTATAGTGGCGGCCATAAAACACTTGAGTCTAACAGTACGAGTTTCATTGTCATGAATGTCCACATTCTCCAACTTACCGCTGCAGGTATGAAGTGATTGGTTGTGCATGGTGTACAGTGTACATTGGACGTCGTTTGATGGCCGTCTGGACTGGTGAGTCGAAGGTACATGAGCTCTACACTGTGGCTTGTGGTCTATATGCATGCTGGGTTGTTCTCCGCATTGCAATGATTCTTTACACGTGGATCCCTCAAGGCTGGCGTGCCATCTTCAACAAGATTGTTGAGTGGAGCATTCTTGTATGTGTCTCTTTATTATTCATACTGTGATTGCTGGTAATTGTATAGTCTGTTATATGTCTTTGGTCATTGCTTTCAGGATCTTTACAAAACTTGTTCCATGGTCTGTGTGGGTAAACAGCGTATCCCCATAAAAGAAGTCATTCGACCTTGGTGGGATGGTTAGACGAAGATTCTGTCTGTTTATAAAAACATGGCAGCCAAGAATATTTTTCTGTAGTCACTGTAATTTTTGATTTTGCATTCATCATCCAGTACAGATAGAAATTCTTGGCTTTATGTTGATATGTTTCTCTTTTGCAACTGGTAATTTTGGCATGTATGTATTCTGCAAGGAAACTTATTATTTTCCACTTTAATTCTTGGCTCACTTTTTAGTGACAGTATCGTCCTTTACAGGGATATCAGTTTCATTTTGCCATCACCAGTCATGGCTGAAATACGTCCGACGCTCCTGGGCTTGTCTTTGTTTCCTAGTTAAGAAGAAGTGGTACCGGTCGAGAGTGTGGAGCCAGTCAGCAAAGTTTTAACTAATGTTGCTTAACAGAGATAAGCTTTTGACAAGCTGACGATGGCGACTGCATCACATCGCATTTCATATGCATTGATCCTGTGAGAGTTCCTTTGTACTGACTCACAAAATTTTGGTTGTGAAGATCATTAATTGCTGGAGCTGCCATAAAAAATCCACTGAAAAATGGTAAAAAAATTTTGACAGGAATTTGTTTTGTGGTTTGCGATCTGTACTTATTAGCAGAGGTGGCTTGGGCTTAGTACACACATTGGAAGGTTACACGTCTCCCAGACCCCCGGCTGTATTTCAGGGGGGCATTTTTTGGTGGGAAATTAGAAGAGAGGGAATGAAGGGAAGAGGATAGGAGGAATGGAGAAAAACATGGAAATTTGACTCTTTACAATGTTTGTTTATGTCATTATTGCATTTCATAGAAACTAGTAATGCACATCAGGCATGGTGAGGATTGTCATTATTTATCCATGCAACAAGAATGGCAATTTTGTTGGGTCTGTTTAGCATCGCTCTAAAATGATCGGGATATAACTGTTTGCAACTTTGTTGATATCCGTGTGTTCATTTGTCAAGACAGCATGCTGATACTAATATTTGATCCATCCAGCTTTTCGTTGTTTCTTGGGGAAGTTATTATATTTTGGCCCCAAGCGTTACGACACTTGCTGTTGGCATCTCTTTTAATTGTTGGTATGCTGCTACCACATGTGTAATTACATTTGTCTAACTCTGGCTGGTTAAATACAATACAGTGAATTAACTGAACTAGGAACTTGCTTGAATTAGATATTTAGTAGTACATTTAGTTTATATTATTTAGTCCCAGAGGTAGACCAAGGAGGACTTGAAGAGACGTTGTGCAGATAGACTGACATATACATAAATTCAACAGGGAGAATGCTATGAATTGTAGTAGATGGAGGAAGCTGATAATGGATGATTGATGATTATGATGGGTGTATGTATGTATCGTGAAGGGGCAGGGCTCTATCAGCCCCGTAGACACAGGCCGCCAATGGGCCCATACGCCGTCCCCAAGCGATTCTCAGTTGTAGCTGAGTTCTATATATTGAAATGCTGTAGGGTGTCGCAGCACTGAGACGTAGGCCCGGGCTAGTGGCCTAGCCCAGGCCCAGCTCAGTGCGCTTTTCCCTTCTAACCCTGGGGCTTGTACTGTATATTTATAGAGCCCAGCATAAGCCGGCTGGTTTTTTCCACACCGGCAGCTCTCGCCACACCTAGACGCCCCAGTACAGTCTAGGTGTGATGGCCTGTCACAGTTTTAAGAGGACACAGGCGAACCCTCTGTACCTGCCCGAGATTTTAAT
>Ga0209782_1001130_pt1 | contig 13430 bp, 9 predicted proteins | sample WorMetmaBAHAMAS1_FD_187390 | JGI IMG/M metagenome (GOLD analysis project Ga0209782, IMG submission 187390) | Marine gutless worms symbiont microbial communities from Max Planck institute for Marine Microbiology, Germany - Inanidrilus... | ecosystem: Host-associated > Annelida > Digestive system >... | reverse complement strand
GTTATTCTCCGTAGCTATTAACGTAATTCACGCAGCTAACATAATGATTCAAGATAATCCCGCGCTGCGCCGTTGTCGTCCGTCGTCAGGTATACACGAATAGTGTGTGTGTGTGTGTGTGTGTGTATACACGAATCGTCCTTTTGGACATCAAACGAGGCATACGAAATGTCTCACGATCGTTGTGCAGCTCTGAGACATTATCGGGTCCTATGATTTGCGGGCATAATTAATACGTTCATCTTTCTTCAGAGTACTTATTGCATGTCGCCAACATCCTGGTGCGAATCGTTGTTTATATGTGGAGCGGCATCGGCCCCAAAAATATATAAGAGAGCATCACCGCGCTTCTCGGAAGCTGCGAAGTTACGCGCCATAATGTCGTGTATATTACTGCCTGGCTTGCACCTCGCTGCATGCTGCATTGCGAGAAAACCGCAGTAAACGCGATCGCAAGAGATCTCGTGCTGTCGCGATAAAATGTGAACTACGACGAGCTTGGCGCGTTTCATCGGCCGCAGAAGACTCATTCCGCACGCCCGTCCGTCTTAAATCGTCTCAGTGTCTGTCTCTTACGTGTGCCGGACTTACGTTTACAAGTAGAATCATATAAAAGTTCTATCACACCGGGTCCGACGCCGCGCGGCGCCGTGCCGTACCGTGCCTTGCCGTACCGGATCCGGTGTTTTTAGCGCGAGATGTAGGCCTAAATATCTACATCTCGCGCTTATGCTACGATATCAGTGTCCGTGTGTCTGTCTATGACGAAAGTGCATTGGCGCATTATAGCTAATTTATGTTTCAAATTCCTATCCCAATTTACCGCGCATTGCGGTCGCAGTGCATGCGGGCGCGAGCACTGAACTATTTATAGTTCAGTGGGCGCGAGGGAAGGTATCATCGCCCGGAAGAGTGCAGGGATCATCTCGCGCTATGCTAGCCACTGCTAGGCCCTCTTGTAAACTAGGTAACGAGCGACGGACTGCCTATAACTTACGGAGCGAGCCAGTACAAAAAACTACAAATCAGCCTGCAGTATACTATGGTTTCTTAACCGAAACGTGCCAATAATTTAGGTGTAACGCACGCCATATACCACCAGTGCTTAACTAGCGGGCAAGTTGCGGCAAATGACATCATACGGAACATCTGCTCAAATAAAAGTCGTACAGGTTTTTTTTTCGAAAATATATCGTGATATTAATGGCGTATAGTTAGTATTAATGAGAAAGAGTAAGAGTGGACTTAACTTTTGGCGCATCTGATATATCAGAAACAATCACGAATCACGATACGCAAGAATGAAAAAGTTGTTCGCCTACGTCATAAAGAACGTAGCATGCAATTAAGCCCGCATTCCACGAAGCCGACACCGACACGTCGACAACCTCGCGAGGATCGTCGCGAGAATGACGGAGTGGCGTTCAGCTTGCCACAGGAATAACTTAAGGAAATCGCGCGTGTCGGATGTGTCGGCGAGGATGTCGGTGTCGTGGAATGCGGACTTTACACGACGTGACCGGCATTCCTTATTGACGTCACTAATTACCGCTGCATATAGGTAGATTTCGAGTCAATTAATCGCTGTTCACACACACACACACACACACACACACACACACACACACACATACACACACTATTGCACACGAACAGCTGTCATCAGCGCTGTCTGTACGACGGACAGGCACACACATGGAACTAATATTTACTTTGCCTCTGGAAGGGGGCAAAGTATTGTGACGAGTCTGTCTGTCTGTCCGCTCACATAACTCGTAAACCACAGGGCGGAACTTCACCAATTTTTTGTGCCCTGTGCTGCCTGCGGCCGTGGCTCGGTCCTACTCTGACGGCGTTGCGATATGTCATGTATTTCCGGTTTTGTGGATGACGTCATTTTTCACATAATGACCCTACGGCGCGTCATGTCCGGGGGAGGCAAAATAATAATGCTACTTTTTTATTCTACCGGAATAGCGTCCGTCACGCGTTTGATGAACGGATGTGAATAATATAGCCCAACGTGGTCTGACGTTCTTTTACCCCAACATTGTCACTGGCTGACAGATATCTTCTATGTCATCCAATTTCATCGTCCATGCCTGTAGTTTACATTACGATTCTAGTCCGTATTACGTCGGCGAGTCTTTACAGCTTGGTGTCAGTGGCGGCACCAGAAAATCTTACTACTTCGTTCCCGGGGGAGGGGGGCTGTCAGTCGTTAGCTCGCATAACTCGAAATCTACATGGCCGAACTTCATCAAAATTGTTGTGCATGTTGCCTATGGCCGTGGCTCGGTCGGTCGGTCCTTTCTGATGGCGACGCGATGCGTTATTTTCGCATAATAGCCCTGTCACGTGTTCGGCGACAGAACACGACAAACGCGACAGCCGAGATTGCAACGAAATGTTGCTCAACGATAAAGACCGGAAGTACTCACCGTGAGTTGCGCACCGGGAGCGAAGTCTGCTGTCTACGACTGCCTTGTTCGGGGTAAAGTTTTTCATCATAGTTTAATGTACTGACGATGCCAATGTTAATACGCTGTGTGCATTTTCGCGATAAAAATACTTTTCTTACCGCGCACCCGGCATGGGGGTCATGTAAAATGCAGGATGTTGAAATCAAAGACATCAACGTCACGCAGTATACACAGTTACTCTGGGTAAAATAACTAAACACACAATTCATGTCCTCGATATACTGTACAGTGTGGCATGAACTTTTTATAATCTGAAAAAGGCTCCAGACGGTAGACGGCTAGAGGCTTATTCTGTATTTTACAACTGAGACTGCACCGCAGTGTAATGTAGTGACTGACGTCGTGTTTAATATTTTTAATGTTTTCAACGATTATTTTATTTGCATGTATCACTTTCTCAATTGTGCTTTTGCTTTGCATATTACTGCAGATTACTATGCTGTAGTATGCTTATGTTTTCAAGTGATAGTCTAATTTATTTTCTATTTGCAGCATATTTTCGTAATAATTACAAGAACTATTCGATAGGCCACATATGATTTCCTTATTGGTCTTCCACTGTAACTATATTACTACAGTGCACCGTTTCCCTGATATTATTGTTTATTTCCCAAAATTTAGAGGTCGCGTGATTGTGACCACGCCTACTTGAGGGACTATTTGTCATGCCGTGGCTAATACTTCACATGACCAACCAGTATATTATATAAAATTTGAAGTATTCAGCTTTAACCGTTCTAGATATATTTTTGGAAATACGAAAAATTTAAAGTGGGTCACGTGATGTGACAACGCCATGTTCAGGGACAGTTTGTCGTCTCTAGGCTGGAACAGTGGAACTTGCTACGGTTAACCAGAACACCAAATTTGATGTCGCTACGATAACCCATTACGAATATGCGAAAGGCAACCAAAAATGTAGAAATTGGGGTGGTTTGGGGGTTAGGAGTTATCCAAGGTCACTGACAACATAATCATACGATAGAACGCATAGGAGTTCCTATCCAACTCTAACAGAAACTATGCGAATATCTCGTAGAGCGAGTACAGAGATGCACAGACGAACAGTCAGACACACGACGACGGTATATGTCGCGCTAGCAAAGCATCGTGCAGTAAAAATCCAAACCTTCGCAGTTATTTGCAGTGTCCAAAATCTATTCTACACAGATCAGCAGTGGGATTGCTTTTTTCAGCACGCGTATAACGCATATGGTCATGGCCAATCTGGACTTCCATTTTCACGTCACGTCAGTCAGCCAGAATATGCATAACGCGATATGTGCTAGCCACGTGGACCGGTGTCTCTGGGGGCGCTTGTCGGCGACACGCCGGCGCTAGGCGGAGCCACGATGGCTATAGGCCATATCGACGACGCTGAATCCACCGTATCACACAATCAACGCCTGGCACGGTCGCCATGGGAACGTTCTTTTTCACTGGACCGCGGCGGGCGGGCCGCGCGGCGCGTGATGAGATGGTTTGCACGAACGAGATTGATAAATGCACAGCGCCGACCGACCGGACGAGTGTAAAGCTGGCATTCCACGACGCCGACACGGACACCGACACGGACATCCTCGCCGACTTCCGCGCGAGGATCGTCCACGAGCCGGACACGCACGAGGATCCTCGCCGACTTGTCCGACACGCGGCGCGATTTTCCTCGCGAGGATCCTCGCGAGTATGTCCGTTATGGATGAGCGCGTGTACACGTGTACTGTACACGATAAGCTATTGTGTACACGTTTACAAAATTACACGACAGACGCATCCCTAATGTCGGTGTAGGTGTCGGTCCAATGGAATTTCAGCTTAACTCAACAACGATATTCACAAACCGAGAACGGTTCGTTGCTACACGCCCGAACTCCAATGATGCCCACTTGTCCTTTACAGCGCACAGATTTTTACTCATCGAGTTTCCCAACAGATTTTACGAGATTTTAAAGATTACAATTTGATTTTCAGGGAGTATCTTTAAAGTACTGTAAAGTAAATTTCATGTGATTTTATAACAAATGTTTTATGCATGTGCACGTGTATACGTATGAGTATTTGATATCTAAACAGCTTTTCGGCCCTTTGTTGCTTAAATAAATCAACAAATTTACAACATATCAAAGTAATATGGAGTTCCAGCCATGAAAATTTAGCGACTAGCAAGTCGTCAACGCTAGAATTGCTAGACGGGTGGCAATTATCAATTAGGATTGCCACAAGACCCGCCTGCAGCAAAACAGCGATAATTTCTGCGAAATTGCGATAATTTCTGATTTAAATACCAAAATGCATAATAGTTGCAATTTTGCAAATACATTGGCAACAGACCTTTTCTCGCCAAAATTGTACGCTCGCTGGCTTCAGTAAACATCGAGAAATCACGCTATCACACGGCACACGCCCAACGAACACGCCCGCTTTCGTGTAAATAAACAGTATACGGCTGTCGCTAAGCAGCAAGCCAGAAACTTTTTAAGTTCATTAAAGTCTCCAATGTAACAAAGAATTTTTAGGGGCGGGAAAAATTTTCGAAGCAGGTTTTAAGGCTTGACCCCACACCAAACGCGTGCAAATTTCATGGCAATCCGTCAAGGTACATGTACGACTAAAATCCATTGTCTAGAAAAAAGTACCTGTGGAAAAACATAAGCCGTTCCCTTGCGGGCGGCTAAGAATAACGCTCGAATGCTGGCGTATTAGCGACAGCTATGACAGCTGTGTTCAACTGATATGATTACAACGGAAAGTCATTACCAGACACAGTTCGTTAACAAGGCAATGATGCATCGCACACTCCGTCCCCGGTTCCCCTTGCACAATGGATTCGTCTAGTATTGGCGTCCGCCGTCGTCTAGGGCAGATGCAACCAATGCAACACAGCAGTAGAAACCTCAGCAGTCATATGCATACCCACGCAAGCAGCATACGTCATAACCATGTGAGTGACCTTGATCTTTGACCTTTTGACCCCAGGGTCATCAATACATGTCGAGGTCCCGCCATAGAGTATATGTGTATATCAAGTTTGGTGTTACAGTCGTTTTACTTTCAGAGCGCGGACACACACCGACGCACAAAGTCACAGATGCCACTGATCGCCGTACTCACGCATCGGTTACCGTCGGCGTCGGTAAAAAGATCCACATTTACATGACGTCTGTAAAGACGACGAGCGACAGTTGACTTAGCAGGCTTAAGTCTATACTTCCGCAGTTCCGCTACCAGGCAACTCATACAATTTACAGCAGTTTAAGTCTTAACAGAGGCACACGGACAGGATTAATTTGCGCGCTCGTGTACCACTGTCAGGTCGGAGGTTCTGCGTGTCACCGCTGCTCGCTGTGCAGACAAATGCCTTTTAACAGCGCACTGGACCTCAACAAACACATGTGATTCGGCTCTGCTCGTTTTTTTTCTTCTCCCCTTCCGTAGACTCGTGTCCCCGTAACGGCCGTTGAAACCACCAGTCCGCCGCTCACTAGCCATGCCGTAGACAGTGGCATTTGTGGTGTCTGTGTGTGTCCGCGCTCTAAAAGAAAAAAAAACACGAGCTATCGACACCAAACTTGATACACATATACTTCATGGCAGGACCTCGGCATGCAATCGACCCTGAGGTCAAAATATCAAAAGTCAAGGTCACACAGTTTCGAAAACTGCCACGGATGCACGGTTATAGTGGAGGGTGGCCCCCAGCTGCTCCGGCCAGCGTGGGACTGCACGTCAGATGACTGCTTTAGGTCTCTAGGCTGTTACATCTGTCCACACTACTTCTGTGTAACGTCTATCCCTCCACAAAGGTGATACTTTGCAACTGCAAACTTCTGTGACTGGCAGCGTTAACGGATGTTCATGAGAAATAAGCTGCCAGTAACTTGATCATAATTCGATGCAGTCTGAGAAAGTACGTTACGTGTAGTCTTTTTTTTGGTCTGCTGCTGACGAATGTCAACATTTTTCGAAACACGACTCAGTTGTGAACAAAGCAATCGTGGATATCAGACTTCGGCCTCAGTGCGCAACTCACAATGAGTACTCCTGGTCGATATCGCTGAGTAAACCTAAGCCGTAGCCTGGCGTCGCCCGCCACTGATTGGTGCTATTCCATTTACAATTTTGCACCAATCAGCACTTACGGGCGTCGGAAGTTCATGCATTAGGCCCCTATATAATGCATTATTTATAGGTAATTTCCATCGACAGTAATGACGGTGCAGAAGGCACCGAAATCCTTCTTGCTACACGTCTAGTCTACGATAATTATATTTGCGAAATAGGCCTGAAATGATGCACTCAAAGTAAAAGAATACAACTGTTCATAATTTTTATGCACTTCTCATCAAAGGTGCATAGGGTCGTCTAAAGCGGTGCCGAGCGTTTTGGCCAAATTCGTTCTCGTAATTTTGTTACAATCACCGTTATTTTCAACCATTATGTTAAAAACGTAAGAAAAATAGCGCTGAATATGGGTAACCTAGAGTGTGATATTTTATAATTACCGTTACCTGGTTGCGGCGAAAGGGAAGCGGAGTAATTGCGATAAGCGTGTCTGTGGGTCTGTCTGAGAGATAACATATCTCAGGAACCACACATCCAAAATCCACAAAAGTTTTTCACAGATGTTGGCTGTGGTGGTGTCAGCCCCTGGCTGCGTATTGCGGTAGGTTACATATATCCGGTTTTGTGCCTGCCGTTATTTAGCCTGCTGGGCATACTTGCCGACAGGTCTATCTATATATTTTGTTTGGGTTAATTAAGCCCTCTCAGCTAAGTTGCCGACCGATCTATATATTTTACCTTCCGTAATTTCTTTCTTTTTTCTTCTTTTTAATGATTTATCGGAGAACAACTATTTCAGGATCAGCTGGACCGATTTTCGCAATCTTCTCGCCGAATGAAAGCGTTTTGGGTGCAAATGATCGATCTGGACCTCTTTTTCAGATATCTTAAGGACGTTGCCAGGGCAACCAACTGTGTGGAAAAATGGCAAATTCCCCTCATTTGTCGTTTTGGCATTACGAAACGGAATGGGATATCGCTACCGCAATGGGCGCATTAACAGCGCAAGTGATATGCCTCTATATCGTGTAAGCTTAAAAATTTCGTGAACTTTGATCCAGTAACTTCAGAGCTGAAAGGCTCATTTATGAACATCTGGTACGATACTGCAAAAATGGCTTATTTAGTCGAATATCTCAGGATATACTGGACCGATTTTCGTTATTTTTTTTCATTGTATGAAAGCATTTTGGGTGCAGATGATCGATCTGGACATCTTTTTTTCCGTTATCGCAAGGGACGTTGCCATGGCAACCACATAATATTGGGAGAAAGTATTGAACGCGGACTTATACTACCTGCATAATTGCATTAGCGTTCGAAAAACGAATTGAAATACCACTATCTGTATGTGCGCATTAACAGCAGCGATGATCAGACCTCGAGTGAGTGATTTTAAGTATTACTTCACTTGCAGGAGAGGTGTGAAGTATTATGATGAGTATGTCTGATATGTCCGTTTGTCTGTTTGTCTGTCCGCTCGCTTAACTCGATAAACCACATGCCGATCTTCATCAAAACCTACGTGCACGTTGCCTATGGCAGTGGTGATCGGTCCTCCTTTGTCGGTGTTGCGACAGGCTATATATTTCCGGTTTTGTGGATGACGTCATGTTTTCACGTAATGACCATACGGTGCGACGTGTGTATTTCTAAGTGGCGATAGAACACGACAAGCATAACAGACGAGATTCCCGTCAAATTTTGCTCAACGATAAAGACTGGAAGTACCCACTGTTAGTTGCGCACTGGGGAGAAGTCTGATGACTATAGGCCTGTTTTTCATGGCCTACCAGAACCTGGTAGGTAGGTGTTTGGTATGTAAACATGGTAGTCACGTGATTAAAATACCGAAAGTTGATTGGTCTAGCGTGAAAAATAAACAACTAACAGCCACGCCCTGTTAGGTTCTGGTAGGCCATGAAAAACAGGCCTTATGTGTTGTGCATAGGCTATAGCATCGTCCGTTCGACATACAGATTACGACATAACGTAGTCCAGAATAACTGATTGCGCCACCGTGATGCGATCCCCACGCCGCGAATCTACAAAACTAGAAGCAGGTCTGTCTACATAATGTATTCCACTGTCGTCGAAGGATCGGCCAAGTCCAGAGGGCAAAGTAATGAGCCACAGATTATCTTAACTGCCTGCCTTGGGTGTGTGGTCTTTCTATTTTCAGCTGTTGCATCCTCTTCGTGGCGAGATGGCCTACAGACGCGACTGGTGCATTTAACGACTGCATGACCGTCACGTAAGGTCTATTAATAAAATATATAGGATGGCTTCCATTTGCACTTGTCAACGGTCAAAGATATCCCCGAGACGGCTGCAGCAACGTCATTAAATTGAAGTAACTGAGATCATCCGTTTTAGCTGCATATGTGAAAGTCAGCCGGAAAGGATTATCCGGCTGAAACCTTCTATATGATATTAGTAACCAGACACCCGAGATACAACTTGAAACTAAAGGTGCTTTCACACCGGATGCGGTGCGTTGCGTGCGGCGACGCACGTCGACATGCGGCGTCGCGCGGCACCGCAAGTAGTCACTTCCTTTAACCACGCCATATTTTCGATACCTAGTCCATTTATACTGTTTCAATTTATTTAGCCCGCTCAGCATGCTTGCCGAAAGAGGATTATGTTTTGCGTTGATTCATTATGTTTCTTTTTAATTGATTTTGTAATGATTTCTTGGAGACCAATTATCTCAAAATCTACTTTACCGATTTTCACGATGATTTTTTTCACCGTATGTTAGGTATTTGATCGTAGATGATTAACTGTGTACAACAGGTGTCGATCAGCACGCCGGTTAGTACTGTACGTTTGCTGCGTCGATCAGTAGGCTACACGGTTTTGTTTTGCTATTATTCGCTATAGGGGCGACACTGCTATACCGGGCGAGCTACATGCTAAGGTCTGCCATACATTTCTAGTTTTGAAAGTTGTGCAGCGTTTAGTATATATGTGTTGTGCCTTTTATGTGCATTTTGGTACCTGATTTTTACTGTCATCGGTGCTGACGAGTACAACACTGTCGTACGTACGAGCGTCGTACAACTGAAGTTGTCTGTTGGCAGCAACTTAACACAAACTCAGGGTGTTGGATCAGTTATCACCGTAAGGTCCGGTTTTTCCACAGCAAATTAATCTCCCGTTAATTTAATCCAGCATTAAATCCGGCAGATAATGATCAATTTACTCAGATGTCGTTTTTCCACTGGCAGTTCGTCAATTAAATCGCCCGTTTAGGATTTAATGCCGGATTTAATGCCGGATTAAATTAACGGGAGATTAATTTGCTGTTGAAAAACTGGACATAAATGTCCTAGCTATGTTGTCTCGAACTGAAGTAGTGAGCTCACGCATCTTGCTATGGGAATTCTACACGTTAAAGGGCATAAAGGCGTAGCTACACTACCTTGTAAAATTTCTGTGTTCAAAAAATTGCCACGTTCAATGACTGATGCAGCAAACTGCGGTGTAAGACTCAACCACTCGAAAAGTTGTAGAAAAATACTTGTTAGTTTGATATTTGTTAACACTGAAGTCAAAAATAATTGCGTAGTAACATGACAAAAGCAAAAACAGTTTCTGTTCATCTTGGGTAAGTTATCTGGCCAGTTCTTCATCTTTAAGCAGGATCATTGCAAGACGAACAGGGCACACAAGGCAATCAACCTTTTGCTAGTAACTTCGCCAAACGTTCACCAATTTCAAATTATTTTTCACTACCAAACTTGGCAATAGCTAAATAGCCCACCACACCTTAAACGTGCAGCTACTCAACCTTGTGATTTATTACTAGTCACAGTATAACTTTCAGATTGTCGCTATTTTCAGACCTTAATATTTCACAAGATAGGCCTAGTGTAGCTACGCCTGATTCAGACAGTGAGACAAATTCGAAAATCGGTTAATGTTTGATAGTTATAAGGCATACAAAATGTGTTATTTTGGGCCACCCTGTATATACACTGTGAGTTTTTAAAAACAAGACATTAGACTTTTGCTAATGGCAAACGCTGACCGATTTTCAAAATTCTTTAACCGACGAACTCAACAGTAAATTTGCAATAAACTCATTATTACACATTCCACCACACTTTATACGTGTAGCTACAAAGTGCCGCAAACTGCGGTGAAAAACTTGGCCACTTAACAAAATAATAGAATAATACTTGTCAATCTGATATAGGTTAGCATTGAAGTAAAAATAATCTGCACAGTAGGCCTAACATAACCAGAGCAAAAAGTTTCTGTCCATCATCAGTAAGTCAACTGGCCAGTTTCCCGTCTTTAAGCAGGAAAACATTGCAAAGTTCGTATGAGACAATCAACCTTTCTGCCTGTAACTTCACCAAAATGTTCACCGAGTTTATTTTTTTTTCACTAACAAACTTATCGATAAATACATAGTGAAGTGATAACTGAATAGCCCACCACATCTTAAATATACAGCTAAACTACCTTGTTATTTATCATTAATCACAATACACGTTTCACGTTGTCGCTATTTTCAGACAATAATATTTCACAATGTAGTGTGGCTACGCATTTATACGGTGTGGTGGGATTGCAAATTTGCCAATGAATTTATCAGTGCCAAAATTTTGACAATCGTCTAGTATTTGGCGAAGTTATGGGCAACAGTATACAGTGTCTTGTCTTTTTACTCGCTTTTAACGGCTGCATGGTGCGTGATGCCAACCCCACGGTCGATTAACTAACAACAGATAGGCCTATGCTAAAAGCATCTATCGAAAAAGAACAATACTTGAAACATCGGAAGGGTCAAAACAGGTACTACTCTCTCTACAGGTGATCGTTCCATGTGCGACCTCATTATCTAGCACGTACTGCAACCCGCCGCCGACCCGTGCGTGCTGTAGAAAGGACCATGCAGTGTTCTTCATTTCAACCGCATTCGGTAGGTGGCGACACGGCGGAAATGAGGGAGATCTGCAGCAAACGGAGACACGACGCCCGCCCTATCACGCTGTTTGCCACGTAGCGCTCGAGAGAATGTTGTCTAAAAGTTCTTTCACACCGGATGCGGCGCCGCATGGCACTGCAGTGCAACGCAATGCATATGGCAACGCATCCAGTGTGAAAGTGGCGACGCATGGCATCGTACGGCCGCGACGCAACGCACCGGATATGGTTTGAAAAAAACCTTAAAGCTTAAAATAATTTGTTTGGTTCAATTTGTTGTGTATTAATTTGTTGTAGGTATTTCCATTTTTTGTACTTGTACCACTTGTTATACCAGTGGAGTTTGAGCCTAATCCCGTGAGCTCAATCAATCAATCAATCAATCAATCAATTTATTCGCCGTAAATAAAACAAGCATCAAAACTGAGTAATTTACATTACAACAGGCAGGACAGATCCGTCCCGTAGCTGCTGCAGTATGCCGTCAGTTCAGCTGTGAGTGTCACGCAATGCCTGGCGCCCCCGTATTGTCACCAAAGCAAGCACGTTAAATTGCATGTATAACTGCTGTTCTCCGGTCGGCGGTCATATCATGTCAATGATTGATCTCCATTAATATTGCAAACCAGACAACATTATACGCACGTAGAGCAGTGATGTCTCGCTGTCCCGCATTTTTAAAAGTTATTTTAATACTCCATGCATTATGAACAACTCCATGAAGACTGATGATAGGCCTATACTATAGGCCTAAAACGATACGGGTACACGTGCTTACATCATTTAGCCCGCTCGGCAAACCTGCCGACCGGGCTATATGTTTTACCTTCCATAGTTTTTTTTCTTTTTTAATATGAGCAAAGCTATCTTAGGATCTATACTGGACCGATTTTCACGATTTTCCACCAAATGAAAGATATTTGTGTGAAAGTTTTCAATCCGGTCCAGATTTTCCAATTCCTCAGGGGACGTTGCCATGACAACAAATTTTGTGGCAAAATTACCTACCCTCCTACACTTTTCGCTCTAACATTCCGAAACGGAATGGGATGTAGCTACATCAATGACCGCATTAACAGCAGAAATGATGCCCCTATATCGTGTAAAATTTTTGTGCAATTCGGTCCAGTAACTCTAAAGTTGACAGAGCTTATTTGTGAACGTCAGGTACGACACGGCCAAAAAATGGCGTATTTAGTCGAGTATCTCCAGATATACTGGACCGATTTTCGCAATGTTTTCACCATATGAAACCGCTTTACGTGCAGATGGTGGATCTGTACCTTATTTTCCAATTTGTCAAGGGACGTTGCCATGGCAACTAAATAATTTTGAAAGAAATGAGAAAGTAATGAAGGCGGACTGTTATACCTGCATTATTTGCACCAGCGTTTGAAAACGAATTGGAATATCACTATCTGTATGTGCGCATTAACAGCAGTAATGATCAGGCTACATTTGATATAAATTTGGTGGGCTTCTGACCAGTAGGCCTACCTATAGAGTTCAACTGTGTAGAACAAGCATCGATCAGTGATCGGGTAAGTATATCTACGTTCGCCAGGTGGTAGAACGGTTATCTTTCGCTACTACCTGCTAGGGGGCGACACTGCGGCGCCGAGCGGGCTACGCTAGGTTTTGCCATGCATTTCTAGTTTTATTTTATTTACTTATTTAATGACAAAGGACATATAGAACACAAAAGACATGGACACAATTACACACAATCAATATAAAAACAAATCTAAGAACTAAACTTGAAAGCATTATAAGCTACATAATCAAAGAACTGAGCAACAACATTATTGGAAAAGCAGATGACCTACCAAGGGCGTCGATCTCACAGGATTATTGGGGGAGACATAAAAGAAGACTGGGGGTCTGGGGACCCCAGCGGCGGAGCCCCGGTAGGGGGCCTGGGGGGACGAAGTCCCCCAGCGGGGT
>Ga0209782_1001129_pt1 | contig 13433 bp, 11 predicted proteins | sample WorMetmaBAHAMAS1_FD_187390 | JGI IMG/M metagenome (GOLD analysis project Ga0209782, IMG submission 187390) | Marine gutless worms symbiont microbial communities from Max Planck institute for Marine Microbiology, Germany - Inanidrilus... | ecosystem: Host-associated > Annelida > Digestive system... | reverse complement strand
TCATTCACATTACACTTTTTAGACATTTATGGATGGACATTAATAACGAAGTAAAAATGTTCGGTTCTGGTTTCGGTTTCGGCCGAATATGTATGCTCAGTTTCGGTTTCTGTTTCGGTTTCGGCGACGTGACGTCTGTACATTTTTGGTTTCGGCCGAAACTGAAAAAAAACGGTTTCGGTCGACCTCTACATGTAGTGAACGAGTGGCCATTGTCTGAGTTTTCTGATGATGGTCTGCAAAGTCTTCATCTTGCTGATGTTGATGCAATAAACTGATTGGACGGAACCGCGATGAAAGTACGTGTGAGATAGATGATATTACGATTATAGTGCTTCAATTATAAGGTTTATCATAGTCGAAAGCAGTGCTTACGTGAGCTGTGTACTGTACAGCATTTATCTTAGTTGTCCACAGCTGACATGAGTGTCATGCGATGTTGCTTGCTGTGCAGAACATTTCAATCGCGCCCAGCTCAGCGTATTCAACAACTCGTGGGCTGAAGTCTCGGATTCTTCTGCAAACAGTGATGAACCAAACTATCAGCTGATCTCAGAAGTCAGTTTCTGTCCATTGATTTCACTGTAGCACGAGTGCTTCAGTGACGTGAGCGAATTTGTTGCCAATAGCTGCTAGCGTTACTTGTAAGTACATAAGTAAGTAAGTAAATATAATTTGTAAACGCACACAGTGGTCAGCCGAAGCCAAATCTGAGGCACAAGAGGAAGGCGCAAAGTAGATATGAAGGCCTGCTTGAAATAGTGGGTCTTGCGGTGATTGCGGAGGGTGTCAGGGCTGGTACACATTCAGAGGGCTGGAGGGAAAAAAATAAGCAGAAAATAAGACAGTGCCTTACTGTACTATCAAAGGACAATTTAGGTAATGACGATATGCCATCACATGATCTGATGGAGTATTATGTTTGTTGAAATAAAATATGCAGATGGTACCGATACTAGATCTGGAGAACTCGCTCAAAGGGCCGTTCCATCGGGAATGCGGTGGTGGATGAAGAAAGGACTCATAGTGGGCCACTGATTGTTCATTAGCAGCAAGGACATGTAGCTGGTGAAAGCCTCACTTGACTGATCGTCAGAGGTTATCTTCTGGGGCATTCGGTGGACGAGGACCCACAGGGGAACTAGAGGAGTGAGTACCCAAATGGAAACTTGATGACCCATATACATCTGGGAAAATGACAATTATACAGTTCAGTAGGGTCTAATGGTTTGTTTAAATTAGGTTGAAATGTGCAATTTAAGGTTTATAAAACCAATTGTAATTATAAGTCTACTAACATTATTATGTCACTTGTTGTACCAAGGTGAATCGATCAGTGTGTTATTTGTTATTGTGCAGTAGTTATAGCAGTGCTGCATTGGTCTTGTACAGGACGTAAACATGGATGGTTTAGTGCCGACGCTGGACTGTTGTTGCAAGGCAATCGGCGTGATGTCGACAGACAGAGGAACCAGCGTTGTACCTTACACTCCGCCATGCAAGTCTGCTCCTCCAGACTCGGTCAGTATGACTGTGTAGCCGTTGCATGTATCAAGGCGAAAGTGCGTGCTTGCATCGCAAACCATTACATCTCATACTCTTTTGAGTGAGTGTCTTAGAACAACATGGAGGACGTGCAGTCTTGGTTGCGTCACTGTCTTGAAACGAGTAGCCATTTTGTAGATTTAGTTGTGTTAGCCCGTTGTTAGCAGCACCGACGTCATTTTTTTACAGGTCGGATGCCATTTCTCTCCTACAGGCAACAGTGTCGCAGCTCCGCAGGTTCATTGATGTCGGTTATTGACATGGGTATGGATAACTGGAAATCTGTGAGTTGTCTCATGCATTACCATTGATCACGTTTTGTGTGAGTTGTTTGTGATGGCAAAAGTAGACAAAACTACGAGATTACTAGCAGAGGTCAGTGAGTCTGATGTTTTGCTGGCAAACTTTATCTGGAAATCCTCGTTGATCAGATGTGCTTGTTCGCTGTCGATGTGTGGTGTGTGTGTACAGTTGAGTGTACTGTGTGTACAGCTGTGTGCACAGTTGAGTGTACTGCACATGTGTACAGCTGTGTGTCGTGATATTCTTTAACGATGGACTGTCTCACGAGCGTGCACGCACCTTCATCCAGCTGATGGACGTCGACCATGTTAGTGTGCACCCAGCATTAGCAAGTTTACCTTTCCGTTAGCTGTATCAAGTAATGAAACAACTCCATGTTGTTTTTTTTTCTTCTTATTGTTTGATTATGGTTTGATCGATTGAGCTAAGGTTTTAAATCCCACTCGATACAAGATGGATCATTTTGGAGACAATCTTTCCAACTAGTTTCTTGGCTAGTACCTAGAGGGTATTGTGGTTCTACAGACTTAACGGCTTGTAACTTAGCAATGTCTTTATGTAGATTAAGGTTGCTGTAGAATACTAATTGGAAATCATAACTAGTTAGTCAAATGTAACTGTCGACGTGGTGCTCTGATAACTATAAATGCCCAAAACATGTTTCAGCACCTACTGAGTTTTGGCATTTGTTGTCTGAGATACCATGTAGTCTATGACTGTAGAATACTCGCAAGTCAAACTATGCCATCCGCATGCTTGTCCAGTAACCGAGTTACCCAAATGGTAATTGCATTTGGGTCTTGTTGCTGCTGTTAGTGTGGTTGGCAGGTGCAGTGTTTTTAGCAGGATAACCACTTGCCTCGGAAACCGGCAAAAGTCCGTGGGAATTTAAAATGTGCTTGTTAAAATTATGAAAATTATCAGGTAAAGTAAAAGTAAGTAAATCGAGTATAGCATTTTGCAACAATTAGCCTCACCACTATGGGAACTCAGGTGCTGTATGGGGGATCACAGTGTTACCTGCCACCCAGCAGCGGTGACATTTTCGCATTGATGTGAGAGGTGATATAGATAATGTGAAGCAATGAAAAGATTTCTGGTAAATTGAATGGTTGGCCCTTCTGGTAGTTAAAGTGCTTGACCTGTTGCCATGCCCTTGCTGTGAAGTTTGGTTCTATGAAGCTGATGTGCGTGTTGCTGTAACAACAGCCGGAGTGCAGCTTGATTCAGAGTCGAGAGCAGACAATGGATGAAGAGATTGCCGTCAGCATGTTTGGTACGGACAAGTACTCCTCGGCTGTCAGACAAGGTCAACATGCAGTCACAGTCTCATGCACAACTTACATCTGCAGCTGTTTTGCACTGTGTTGTTGCTAATACACGTAGTATCTTTGGGTTTGGGTTGGTGGCTGTTTGACCCACACACGTAACATAAAATAAAATAAAATGAACACTGCAATAAAATATAATAAATGTTTGTTGCAGCATCTTGCAGCATTGATAGCATAATATTCGTGAGACAGAATTGTTGCAGCCAGTCAAATTGACTGGTGAATGGTGATGTGATCTGTTATGTCACAATGCAAACAAAAAAACAATTAACATACACCCCTCCCATTTTTCTGGAGGTACTGCAATAAAATAAGTGCTTCAGAAAATAAAATGTCATAAATTTTTGTTGCTGCATTTATTTTATTTTATTTTATGTGTGTGGACTGCTTAACTGTGACAATATTATAGACATCAGGAAAGATACTCTTCGTCGAGCCCAGTTAGTGCCATGATTGGTGACCACTCGCAGCTATACCATCTTGATGTGCAACTAGCCGTCTGGTCCAACTCAGCCATCGAGAAAGCAACTGAGAAATAATAATAGTGTCAGAATATCGATAAAAATAACAATATTCAGATTTATAGTGCTCCATTTTCGTAGATTATAAGGTGCAGCTAACCATGTTCGAATGTAAAGTGGCCGTACAGGTGTGGTGATTAATCAAGGTAGGTGTATGACGTGGACAGGTGCGGTGATTGGCCTGGTGTACAGTGGGCCAGACAGCTGCGAGGTGTGTCAAGCAATACTCGTTGAAGTCAGTCGTGGATCGACGGGCCTCGTGGCTGTGAGTAGTAGTAACTTGATCGCCGCTCGCCAGGTGGACACGTTCTTTGTCAGCGACATACCGCGTCTTGCACCTTCGTCGTCAATACGACTGCGTCGCTGATTATCAGCGTTTCACTGATCATGATCATTGATCGCATTAGTCTTTGCTTGTGTCATATGGCTCACTTACTGTTGAGGAGCGTTCTTATAACTTATGTCATATGACCTCATTTTATCTAAACTGAATCAGACAACGGAACCTCTCCAGTTCAGTTCAGCTGAAATTAGGTCAAATGAAATGAGATTAGATTAGATGAGAGACGTGAACACTCTTTTTGGTCAGTAGTGAAGTGACAAAGTTACGGAGCTGTGTTCTTTATGGCGCAGGCATGATTTTTGGTTATCTTCGTAAATTGTGGTGATTTTGGTATTTAGTGTTCAGCTAAAAGTTCTATCAATTTGATCTGTCAGTTGTTATAAGTGTCATTTTCCAAGAGCTAACACGGCGTGTCTGGTAGGTGTTGCGTATGTAAACATGGTAGTGACGTGACGGGTATACCGAAAGCTTCCGCAGTCAGAATCCCGTAGGTTCTGGTAGGTGTATGGTATACCAGGTCACATAAATTATTATTATAAGGGAAGTAGGAGGCGTGGCGTGAAAATGTAAACAACTGACAGCCATGTCGTTAGTCCTGGTAGGCTATGGAAAACAAGCCTGTAGTGATATTGGACATGTATTTTATTGTGGCCGTGTTGGAAGTAATTTAACTAGTTGCATCTCTGCATAAGAAGTGTTGTTTAAAACAAGGAATGGCATATCACGTGCAGTACGATGAGGGTTACCCAGAATAGTATAAGACTTTTGTGCTGCGTATGTTCATGCTGAGAAATTTGATACACAGCAAGTGGAAGCTTATTGTACTAGTACGTGATTGTGTCTGTTACGGCACGTTCTATTTGTGCTTAAAAAATCATTCCATCATCTTTTATTATCATTCTTTATTTTATTCCAAAATAGGCTGCGGTTTTTGTGCGATTTTTGTCGTGTTTTTACAGAGAACTGCTCATCAATTGTTGCCATCGCCTGCCTTATGCATGCTGCTTGGTATTTGGTGAGTTTGTAATTTCACAATGTGCCAAATACATCTTCGATGTCAACATCTGGTTCTTTAGTAAGTAAGTGAGTAGATATAATTTGGTCAGTTCTAGTTGTCGTGTTTCTAATGAGCTGGTGGATACATGTTCCGGTGGCTGTCACCAACATCAGCAGTAGAGATGATGACGTTGAGTTTATGGTGTAATTAAATTAGAATTAGACAAGCTATCAGTTTTCCTGATGCAGCTGGCATCACACTAATATTGGAAGTAATATATGTGGTTTATCTGTAACTAAACAATTCAGTGTTTGTGGCTGTCATTTCTCTTTAAAAAGTGGTTCTTAAGATTTCTTTTACTGTACGTTCATGCCGGTGGAATGCTCACTGTATAATTAGTATAATTAAGTAAATTAAATTTATAAGTGCGGCCAATAGTCAGTGAAAGCTGAATCTGACGTAGTCATGCTGTTTGGTGTTTGGTGAATCTGTCAGTTTTGCACGAGTGCCAAACACATTTACATCATACAAACTAGTTTATAGCATTTTTGTCAACGTAGTTCTTAGATGCAGTGAATACATTTTTGTTAGCAGTTATTGATCCGTACAGCAGGTCATTAAGAGGCTTTGCGGTTATGCAGTAGGCTCATCTACCATGGCATTGACTACTGACACAGAGTACTATCGTATGGAAGGCACATTAGAGGCTTTGGCGATGATGTGCAATGTAAATTCCTGTTTTACACTACATTACAGATGTATTACACCTCTTCCACTGCGTTATATTTTTAGTGACTACTTACTTACGTAGACATCAAGTCTTGTTCCAGTAGATTTTTTTTTACATCCCAAAAATGTTTCTCAGTATTATTCGAGAGATTGATACGGAAGAGCATCTCAAAATGACCTATTTTGTGACGGGTTGCATATTGAAGTTTAACTCAGTCAGTCCCAGAAAGTTAGATAACCTAACTCATGAATTCTGCACACTGTGTTTCGATGTATATTTTTGCATTGCATGAAATGTGTTGTTTATTATTGGTCAATAATTTAAGTCATTATTTTGAGATGGAGCATATCGTACATTCCATCTACAATGCAAGTAATATTGTATCCATGTGTGTGTGTGTGTGTGTGTGTGTATGTGTGTGTGTGTGTGTGTGTGTGTGTGTGTGTGTGTGTGTGTGTGTGTGTGTGTGTGTGTGTGTGTGTGTGTGTGTGTGTTTATGTACATTTGTATGATTGTTAATAATCTCTGTCCATCTATTACACGTGTACACTGCAATTACTTTAGTGTCGGGTCGTCCATTGTACTGAGTTTTGTAATACTGCGCTGTTTGAGTCTGCCTATTCATTTCACAGCAGTTGTGTACCGTTAAAATGGTAGCAGAGTTGTAGTCATTATTTATGCAGTTGAAATATTTATATGCAGTTTTTGCACAGATATATACTTCCACATTTAGTTCTTATGTGGTGTGCGAATTGTTTTGTTGAGTGATTTTAGACTAAACACACAAGTTTGAATCTTCATGTAGTCCTAGTGAAAGCAGTTTCTTACTGACAGAAAACTTTCTGATATAAAGTGAGATACTTTTTTCAAGATACTTTCCCTCGAATAATTTAATCGTGTGACAGTCAAACATAACTGTGAGCTTGTTTATGTGCTTGTAACACATGCATTTATATTGCCTGTTTTTTGTTTTAGGAATTCTTTATTTTTAATCCGCTAGACTAATTTGAATAATGCAATTAATTAGTTATTTTTATTACATATATTGTTTGTCGTTGTGCTGCAGAGAAATGTTTCTGACGACAGCTATTGTTGGTTGTTGTGTATGTTTTAACTTGTCATTTTCATCTTGTAAATTTCGTTTTTCTGCATTTTCCACTTGTCTACGTAGTCTTGTGATACTGTCATAGAGTTGTTGCAGTTTTCTGGCACATTGTTGCTTTAAGATGACAACAAATTGTTCACATGACGGAAAGTATTTAGCTTTGACGTGGGTTTGATTACTGCTGTATCCTGTGTAAGTCGTTGTCGATATCAGAAAGGACATTCCCATTAGTAGTGGTAAATTCTCAAATAGGTGAGTATGTGAAGTTTTGAGGCTTGTTTTTATGTTTACATTTATGTTAATGTGGCTTCTGAGTGACGTGACTGTCAGTCTAAAATGTCTGGGAAGAGCACCTCTGAAATAACTTATTTTGTGTCGAGTCGTACATAAAATCTTAATCAATCACTCACTCAGTCTAAAGTGCCTGCTGTCTTGGTATGGCTGCAGTTGTGAGTCTTTTTTTCTCACATTGTCACAGAATTGAATCCAGAACTTTCTAAACATTTTTGATATTGCCATGGCATTAAATCGTAATGGCCTGTGTGTCTGATGTGTTTTTTTGCATATCATTATCTACTTTATCATACTATTAATGTCATTATACAGTACATATTGTACCTTTGCTAATTGCAGATTGCAATCATGCTGTATTCAAATTTTGAAATTGCTCTTCTTTAATAAATGTGATATTTACCGGTTTGTGATGTGTGACAAGCCACAGAGTAACGTGACTTGTAAAAAAATATAGTTTGGATTGGAATTCTACTATTGTCGATAATTATTAAATTACTGAATTTTAAAAGTTATTCTTGATTACTTGCATGCATTTGTTGAAGCATACTGTTCTTGTACTTGTTTAAAGTCTACTCCATATTCTAGTCAAAAAAATTGTTACGAGTTTTCAATTTTTTGTGTTTATACTTTGAACATAATGTGAATGATCTAATGGACGTTTTTTGCACTCAGTGCAAAAGGCCATTTTTAAAGTGAATACATTTAATTTGTTTGAAATGTACTACGTATTATTTTGAGTAATGAAACTTGTCTAGAATACACTACACTACATCTAGAGTGATTGTACAAATACACATCTTTAGCCTCTTTGGTTGCAGTGTATTTGACATACTACTGACTGGCATAAATGTGATAGCTACCTTCTGTCCACTGAATTTGTTAGTAAAATGTTGATATCTGCAATTTTGAATCAGCAGGTTTTACAACCAAGGAAAAGTGATGCCAGTTTTTACCACGCGATGTTATGCTAGTGCAGTATATGCTGTCACAGTGTGTCACACGCTGGTATTTTATCAAAACGGCTTAACGTGGGATCGTGCAAACAACGTTGCATGATAGCCCAGGGACTCTAGTTTTCTGATGCCAAACATATGAGCAAAATTTTATCAGGCTGCGCCAGGTCCTCCAGAAAGAACTTTTAGTGATATTTGAGCCATTTTTAACAGCTATCTGCATTCCGTCACTCAGCCAACAGTGTCGAGATCACAGGGTATAATAGGTGTTTTTTTTAACATTTTTTGGCACAAATTATTTAGTAATCGTTGTCCTGTGATGCTATATAAGACTAGCAGCAGTGAGTGCGGTGAGTGTGACATATCATTGTTTATTCATTCAACTCAATTTGATGTTTGCTGGCATTATTTCTGCCACTTTTCATGGCACTCATTCTTTTTTTTTGTCTTTTTATAACAATTCACTTGCAAGCGTATCACATATAAGATACATGTTGGCGATGTGACGTATTTATTTATGTTACTAGTAAACTGTCCGTGTTTGCAGCCAGTTGTAACTTGCCTGGTGCAGATCTGCAGATGTCACTGTATGCTTATTGCCTCTTGCATGCTGTTATTGAGCTGTTTCGTCAAATTCACCGTTTTCATCAGACATATGAGCTTTTGTGCATCTGTGCTTTGCCAAATACTGAATGCCTATTTTAAGTTTATTAGTAATAATTTATTGTCATCATTTACTAAGGTTTTTATTGGAGCTGTAGGTTTGTTTTTGTGCAAAGTTATGGTGTGTAAATCTTGTAGAAGTACACTGTATTGACAATATGTAAAATATTAACGTTCTATTCCATTACCTTTGTTCTCAGTTGCAATAAAGTTACAGAGAAATGAAAAAAACTAAACAGCATATATTTTAAATGAAAAACTGCAGTTCATTCTTCCCTGTAGCATAAATTTGTCCAATTATTTGTCATAAATCACACAGGTATAATGATGATGATGATAATGATATCTCAGAACTCGTTGTCACAAAGAGGAAGTTGAAATAGTGTCCATGTCATGGTCTGTACACTCGGTCGATGTGATGACTGCTAATACGTGTCTTCAATCTTCAGAGCATTGATACTGTTGGGCATGTGTCAACAATGTTATCTGGACTGTAACAACAAGTCTCAGCTGATGTAGAGGGACAGCGCCATGCGCTGCGTCACGCCCATCGCTCTGTACACAGCTGGACACCAAGTGTGATCAACAGGTGACGGTCGACTGTTGACAGTACATGGGCACTTCCACCGTCGCCAAGTGTTGTCAACGACAGACCGACGACTGTCGCTTGTTCGTTGCATTTGGTGACGGTGGACATGGCTTACACCAAGCTGGACGTCCAGTGTGAGAAAATGGAAGACCAGTCATCCGTTAACTCTTCTCTCTGGAACTTTGTCTGAAACTCTGGACTTCTATTGTGAAGTACCCTTATTTTGGAAAACACACCACTTCCTTAAAACACAGTGTAGTAAGTCCGATGAAGCTCGTATACCATAACCCCAGCTTATCCATGCAGCCGCTTCCGTCGTATGATGTACTGACAGACACCGGCGATGGTTATATCATAGATCACGCTCGAGTAGTCCTAAACATTGGCTCAGACCCATCAAGAGCAAGTACACAAGTAGTTAAGACGATCGTAGAGAGATGTCCCATAAAACGGGCGCGTTTCTATATCAGTTGTTAGGCTATACTGTTCAGTATATTTATGCAACACGAGGACGAGTCCCAGGACAGAGCGGTGGATGGGATCGCTGTCGGATATTGCACAGTGCGTGTGACCATTGTTAAGAGAATATTATGTTTTGTTTACGTTATTACTTCGCTCCCAGGGGGGGGGGGTAATTTCTCGAGCACCGTGTCTTGCTGTAACGGCTCATCGACTTCCGGTTGCGTCGCGGTTGGCTTATCTCAGCGTCACAGCTGGCATTGTGTCCTATCTCACATCCTTTCTAGCCGCATCCCTCCGCCGTTTATCTCGCAGCTGACGTCACTTCACGTCACGTGCAGCAGCAGCAGCCGCGAACGCACTGCTGTAAACTTGTCACTAATAAGTTTACAAGTGTGTAACTATGAAGGAAGGCAAGATGCGATTGATCACAGTTTCTGTTTTAATCTGCCTATCGTTGTTGTCGTTGAGAAATGTTTCAGACGCTGCTGCTGCCTACGACGATGACGATGATGATGATGATAGTAATGACGATGATGCAGGTGGTGTTGTGTTTCTCACTTGCTAATCCTTCTCTAAATACTAAGCTTAGGCCTAGATAGCGATCAGCGACTTACAATTTAGCCTATATTATAATCCTCAAAGCGTAGAAATTATCGAATGATTGAAAGGAATTAACATAGGCCTATTGTAGATATTTGGCAACATTTAACGATATTTTTGTTTATAGGTGTACTTGGCTGTGTCTTCATTTTACAGAATACTTACAATAAAGTAAGAAAGAGGGAGCTGAGAACCAGTTCTTCTTAAGCTGTTTGTGACGGTATGCGCCGGTAAGGCAACAGGCCGCATCGCCGCCAATCATGGATTGTTTAATCGTGTTCGCCAGGTGGCGCAATATGCACCCAATCTATAACACGTTTCCTCGGGTCAAGACAAGTATGCCTCACAAACGGCATCTACATCGCTTCAGTCGTTTTTGCACAGCTCGCCATTTTATCAAACCTGCAAAATTCCATGCAAACAAATGAACCGAGACACCCCTGAAAAGCACCCCTGCCCGTGGAGGATCTGAACCCCCATATAATCTACATGTCTACTAGGGGCCTACCCAAGTCCACACCTCTTAAACGGTATCTCTATATCGGTTCGGGCTTTTTTGCAGGTCCTGTCCTACACACAGACCGTACATGCACGCTAAAGTCCGTCCGTAGAAATATGCCGCATCTAGCAAGCGATGCGATACGGCCTAATATGTAGGCCTGAACGTAACCGTCGAAAAGAAAACATTTATTTAGTGATGAGCATATACGCATGCGCAGAGAGTACGAATCAACGCGAGCGATCACCGGAAACTGAACGTAAGACAGCCGGAAGTGACGTCGCGAACTGTGCGAGGCCAGTGGCGCCGCGCAACGGCCGAGCGCGAGTGCGAGAACGAGGCAAACTCGCCTACTTCCGGTGTCGACGTCGCTTCCAGCTGTACGGCAGAGCGAGGGCGGTCTGTATCAGCGGCGCCTGGAGCCACCCGCCGCCCGTCTGCGTCGGTACGATCTCTACCAGCTGTATATCGTGGACCATTTTCAGTTAGTTGTCCACGTGTCCAGTCGACCCGCCAGTCGGGGTCTCTTGGGGTCGAAAATTCTGCACCGTAGTTTTTTGTCAGTTTAAATACGCGCTTATTTACGATAGAAATTTTTGTCCAAAGGTTCAAATAGCCTGGTTAGGGTTAGTAGGGTTAGGTTTAGGGTTAGTCTTAGCGTTAGTATAGGTTGTGTAATATATACGCTAGACTCTCCAGCACTCAGGTGGAATGCTGAAAGTTTGACCAAAAACGCGAACCCTAATTTATGTCAACTTTGAAAGTTTTGCTGTCTTTTTTTTGTGACGGCAAAGCTGTGAAAGTTGGGAAGTTAGCAGGTGCGCTGTAATCACTGACACTGTCTATTGTCTGAGCATACTTCTCTCGTGAGAGAAGAGGTTAGACGACTTGCTCTGCTAATTCCGACACACTTGACGGCATTGAGGCTGCTCGTCTTGGTTGTTTGCCTGTCTGACTGTCCGTCTGCCAGTCATGTGTCCATACTTTACTATAATTTTATGCGCGGGTTGTCTGTGACGACACTGTAGTATAGAGTTAAGTACATGTACTTCCGGTTTTGTGGATGACGTTAATTTTCGCATCGCGACCGCACGCAAACGCGACGCGAACATAGCATGTACTCGGTGACTCAACAATTAAGCGACAGCAATATATTCGGGACCGGGCCAGGGCGAAGTCTGTCATGCGTCGTTTCCGTGTGACGGCAGTGAATGTCGTGTGTAGCGGCGGGGTGTGGCCGTGTATCGAGCGGTCGTGGAATGACGCTGATGCCTCCTCCCAGTCCACAGTTCCACGACTCGGTGCTCATAGTCGTCTGTCTGCCCGGCTTCCGTCTCGTCGGCAACTCGACTCTGTTCTGTGACGGTCGACGATGGTCCAGCGAGCCGCCAGCGTGCGTCGAGCGGCAGACTTCAACCACGGTCAGCTCCACCACATCAGACCCGAAACCAGGTCAGATTATGCCGCAGAAACCATGGACATTATCGCTATTATTATTACGGACATTATTAGACATCTCGGCGTATTTAAATGTCATCTTGAAACTTTCCTGTTTGCACGTTATTAAGGCCACATTCCACGAGACCAGTTTCCACGAAACTTCCGCGTGAAGTCGCCCACTTGTCGCCAATTTGTCGCCAGCATCCCCGTAGCGTGTTGTTGACACGCCCGACTGTCGCTAAACAAGTCGCTAACAAATGAAATAACACTTGCTACGGGGAAATTACGGGGAAGCTGGTCCCGTGGAATTTGGCCTTACTTGCACTGCAACGCCGTCCGTATAGCGCGATAGACTCGGTAACTGATTGCGCTCTGCAAATAACTGTCGTCGTCAAGGTCGTAACTAGGGAGGTGTTTTGGGTGTTTTAACACCCCTGAAATTTCAGGGAAAAATTTGACAACAAAAACAGACCTGTTATTGGTTACAAAATTTTCAAAAATGATCATTAGACTGGACAATGGATATCGATTTCGGCCGGGGTTTTGCCTCGGACCGCACTGGGGGAGCTTACAGCGCCCCCTAAATGGCCAGATCTGGTGGGGAACGTGCTTGTCATTCCTCCCCAAGAACCCCTTCCCGCCTTGAACCTTCGAGCCTGTGGCTTCGGCCCTGCGGGCCTTGCTGTATCGTCCTCCAACACCCTCTAAAATAAATCCTAGTTACAGCCTTGGTCGCTGTCAGTGCCAGTCGGCGAGGTGGACGAAGATGGAGATGTTGTAGTGACAACGACGACACGGGCAGTTGCTATGACGACGCGACCACCATTGTCTGCCGCCAGTGAGCCGGCTACAGCGACTGCACGTTCCAGCAGGACCGTTCAACCAGCCAACAGCACCGCAACCTTCGTGTCGTCGGCGTCACCGGCTAGCTCTTCTCAGAGCACGGAAACATCTCCGGCGTCGACCGCATGGCGCGTCCAGCTGCAGTCCAGCGTCCGCCGTGACGTCACGACAACCGACCTCCACCCGGCGAATGACGTCACGGGTGACGTCACGGT
>Ga0209782_1001128_pt1 | contig 13437 bp, 7 predicted proteins | sample WorMetmaBAHAMAS1_FD_187390 | JGI IMG/M metagenome (GOLD analysis project Ga0209782, IMG submission 187390) | Marine gutless worms symbiont microbial communities from Max Planck institute for Marine Microbiology, Germany - Inanidrilus... | ecosystem: Host-associated > Annelida > Digestive system >... | reverse complement strand
ACAGGCACGTGCCCGTTGGGGGTTGCCAATTTAGTGGGTCAACTCGCCCAAAAACAATATTTTGGGCGGGAATAGGCCTATACATTCCCCAGCCAAATGTGCAAAATATTTAAACCTTCATATTATGAAAACTACTGAACAAATTCCAACCAAATTTTGCCCGGTGATAATGACCAAGTTCTCGATTTCTGGGTGGTCCCAAAATGCACCCCACAAATCCAAGATGGCAGACGGCCGCGATCTTGAAAAATCGCCATATCTCCTCAACTGTTTGACCGATTTTTAATAAATTCTGCAACACTGATGATTGAAATCCTGCCATCCATTAAAATTTCAAATTTCCAAAAATTGGATGATGGCAGATATTTTTCGAATAGTGAATATTGTTATTTTTTTTTTGCGGAAAATGGTTGCTCCACGGGCCTGCTCCCTACCTCAGTAATCATTAGAAATACTTAAACCAAATTCGGTAGTTGAGTTTACTAACAAATTTTTAATAAAACAGCAAATATTTTAACTAAGTTTATCTAATTTCGTATAAACCAAAGCTCTAATACAGCAAAAATTAAAAATTGCTGCATTATATTCATGAAACACATGAACTAGGTTATACATTTAAATCTGGCGACTGACAGGTTTAAATTTGACTGCACATTGGTTTTGTGATTACAATTAGCAATTTTTTTTATAATGTTTGCCATTTTAGAACTTTGGCTTATACAACATTAGATAAACTGTAACAGTTTTCTTCTATATACTGTTATAACATATAGTACTACACATTATACAGGATTTCAACTTAAAATATTTTATTAAGTGCCACAGTCCATGTTGACTGTAGAGTACATAAGATGACATGCTAAACAGGTACCACCTTGAGTCCATAAAGTAAGATAGACCTAGATAACAAACAAAATGCATTCCAGATGACATGATAACATACAAGAAGCTGTAGTACCAACACAACTATAAATGCAACGCTCTAAAAATTACTCTTTTTGATGCTCTGTAAACCTTCATTTTGCATTTTACATCAAATGTGATGCGAACATATTTTAGGAGTTGCACAATGGTGCACCATTCAAGAAAAAAAGTAGCACAATTTTTTTGCTGTGACGAAAACCACATCTTACCATGCTAATCTAGCCATAACATCTCCATCTCACAAATTTTTATCATCTGCTTCAGATGAGTACATGAAGCATAAATAAAAATACATCATCAGCAAACATTATTACTCCAACAAATTTCCTGCAGTTTGACTACACAAGTATATCTACTAACGGTGATGGACCGCGCAATGCTGCTTTATGCAAATCTACCATATCACACTGCCTGCTGAGTATAATTACCAGGCAATAACCTTCGGTTAATAGCAAATTGCTACACAGACCGAGAAATGTTGGTTATTAGCTCATATTTGAATGACAATGATCAAACTCCACTTGGTCAACAAATCGAATTGATGGAGCTTAAGCCTTGTATAGCGTCGACCGTCCAAAGTGCGAGAAACAGCAGTCAGTCGTCGACAATATTGATCTCAATTAACGGCATATCATGGCGAAATTTTTTAAGTTCATAGTTGTGCATGTAAAATGGGTCATATGAGCCAAACCATGCCACTTTCAGGGGTGATTTGTCATCCCTTTGGCAATACTTGATATAATCTACCTATGCACAAAATTTCAGCCATTCCTGAGATACGGACGAAGCCCCGTAAATTTAAAACGTGTCACATGACATATTCACGCCCCTTTCAGGGATGGTTTGTCATCCATATGCTGGGACTAGCTATGATCACCTGTGTACCAAATGAGAAATCTCTATGTTCACCTACTACAAAGATATGAAAGGCGACAAAAATGCAGAAATTGGGGTAGTTTAGTGGGTTAGGGTCACCCAAGGTCATCGGCAACATAACCATTCCATAGAGCATATATGACTTCCTATTCGACTTTAAGAGAAACTATGTGTCTACCTTGTACCATTTTCGAGTTATAGCGAATTATTCATCAAAAGTGGCAGACTTTTACCTACCCCCGTGTTTGGCACCCTGGTAGGGGGTGATCCCGTTCGAATTTCGCCGTGATCTTTGGCACCAGAAAACTAGAGTCCCTGGGCTATAGTGCAGCATTTGCATAATCCTATGTTTAGCCATTTTGACACAATACCGGAGTGTGACAGATACACACACACACAGACGATCAGACATACACACAAGGATGGCATATACCGCGCTAGCATACAGTTGCGTGGTAAAAACCAGAAAACTCAAAATTGAAAACAAAATCACTGACACTGATATAATTTTATACATGAATCGCTGTTGAATATACAAAGAAGAGAGTCTAGCACTGGCTAGCATGGCGCGAGATGATTTGCCTGCAAGCAGCACGGTGCCTGCCAGCAGCACGACGGCCGCAATGTGCGGTAAAGTGGGATCGGAATTTGAAACTAAATTAGCTATAATGCACTAATGCACTTCCATCACAGACAGATGGACTGGCATCATGGGATAAGCGCGAGATGTATATATTACATCTTGCGCTAATAATGGATGTTAATAAATACACTGCATACAGCATCATCATCAACATTGGCAATTTGGCCAACAACGGAAAATTCTGTAAGAAAAAGAAACAAATCACATTCATAAAAATTATGTACATATCACAGCAAGGGTGGAAGTCAATAAAAATATTCATCAATCATTGCTGTCACCAGCTATGGATCATGGCATGTACACCCCTCGATTTTCAACATTTTTTCATTTCACTTTGGAACTGCAAAGGCTGACAGACTTTCTGTGGTTATCTCACCAAACATTTTACAGTATGTGAGAGCAGCTGCTCTAGTTTAATGGTGAATATATTTTGAATGAATACATGAATATATTTTGTGTCACTTTTTTGCGACACATTTTTTTCATTTAGTCTGAGTTTTATGTCCCCCCACCCCATCGCACCAAATCATCATGATGCCACTGGCATCAACACTACAGCATACACATTATGTTATGCATATGATGTTATGTTATGCCTCTATAATGTTGTCTGCATGTAGACAATACAAAACAGTAATTATACATGAACAGGTATCATAATAACAACAAGAGAGCCTAGCAGTGGCTAGCATAGCGCGAGATGTACCCTCCCCTCTTCCTGGCATGCACCGCAACCACAATGTGCCTGCATGCACTGCGACTTGCAGTGCGCGCCTGCATGCACTGCGACTCGCAGTGCATGTGGGCGCATTGTGGGCTGTCAACATGGTGCCATAACAGAACAAGAAAATACACAGACACTGAAAGACACAACACTACAGCCTTGTACAGGACACATTGACAAGTCTGACATCGCTAAAATGAGATGCCATGACAGTGAATGAAAACGCAGTGAATCCATGACATGCGGCACCTACAACAGTCACCAAACATATCCAAACACTGCCATCGATATTGTCAATGTTGTTTCAACATCATAATTCTAGATACAGAAAACCTGAATCTGAAATCTATTGACACATTAGGATCTGCATTCTGCACCACACAGTTATGTTGATCCTATAACATAGTGACACGTACATTACATTCTGACACAAAGCTTTCGCAAATTGTGAAATCTAGACCCAGACTGACACAGGGTATTTGAAACCTTCACGTTTTATCTTCTGCTTAATCATTTTGGTTACACCATCCACACTATATCTAATCTACACTGCTGCCATAATAAACATTAATTATAGAATGGTTATTCAACCCTGTGAAATTCCAAACATAAGCAGCATGATGTACTGACATGCCAAAAGATGCAATGAACAGAACAGACATCGTGACTTGATGCAACAACCCGTGGTCCAAACTAAAGACAGAGGCTGTATGAGTTTAGCCTGGTGATAATGACACCTACTTTGCAGACTTACCATAGTCGCCCGTCATGTTGAGTGCCACAACACCAGCAGAAGACGATGGATAAACACGACTGATGCGTCTGACGGCATCAGTGGCTGCAGCAACGGGATCAACACCATTCCGCATCAGTTCCACAGCAACAAAACTACAACGTTCATTACATTAATGTTCATACTAACCGCAACGATTACTGTCAGTTTTTGTTACACTGGTCTGCGTGACTTGACACAGCTTGTCAGAGTGTCTTTGTCACAATTGTGAGCCCTGAAAAAAATGGCTGCAGCTATCAAGCTGCCATATGATGGCAGATTTGCATGTGACCTAGGAACAATGAATTAGGTGAAGATACATATGAGCGCCACATAGCAAATGTGATCTGTGCTTGGCAGTTATGCGGGCTGTCGCTGTCATCACTGTAACAAGTTTTAATTATTGTAATTATGAGTCATTCTAAAGTTGTTCAAATGATATAAAAACAAACAACTCAATATAAGACAGTTAACTCTGTGCAGTATGAAGAGTGCCAACCTCGGCAGAAACCTCATCATTAGGTCACCATCGCCAGTTGCAGCTGCAGCGCCCGCCTCGTTATCAGCATACGCACCGGCACCAACGATCGGCGAGTCACCGACACGCCTGGACGTGCGATGACATCGACAAACACAGCTCCATTACCAGCAGCAGTGAATGATTGCCCAGAACCACAAACATTGTGAATGAATAGCTACCGACACTGGTGGTAACCGACACATGGGTAGGGTGATCAGTGGCATCGGTGACTTTGTGCGTCGGTATATCCACGCTGTAAAAAGAAGACGACTTAAGCTATCACAAACATGGTACACGTATACGTCATGGCAGGCCCTCAGCATGCATTGATCTTGAGGTTAAAAGGTCCAAGGTCAAGGTCACAGGGTTACGAAGTCTGCTGCGGGTGTGTGTACTGGGTATGCATGTCAATGACATGTTTCTAGTTTACTTCAGTACCATGAACATGTTGGCTTAACACCGTAACAGCATACAACACAGCAAGTACCCTACATGCCATGGCCATATGACACGTGCTAAGTTCACCAATTTACCAATGCAAAATCTTAGTTCAACAAAAATTTTGTTGGAGCAAAGTTTCACTGTCCAGGTGCCCTTGGCAGCAGGTGGTACATTCAGACTAGCCAGAAGAACAACGTTACCTTCACTGTCTATATACCATCCCGTCTACATATATATACCATCTAGGTTTAACTTCAACACAACACATACAGATGATATTTAGCTGTTTGGCTTTCCTGTACTACAGTTATCTAGAACAATGTTGTGAAGCTTTGACAGCATGATCCAAGTGTATGACATTAAGGGGATATTCAATTTAGGAATGTGGATACATAGTAGGGATGCGCCTAACGTGTAATTTTGTAAACATGTACATGATAGCTTATCATGTACACGTTTACACGCGCGCATCTCTAATACATTCACGGAATCCGAATCAAGATTCGTCTAATCAAACATCCCCTATACCAACTATACAATTTGCACTTTGAAATTTGTGCACCAGATATCACAGTAAGACAGAAACTGGTTAATGTTTTTTACAATGCATCATGTAAATAATATGCTAAATAAAAGCAGTGCATCTTGTCTCGGATAAACTACCTTATGTCAATCAATTGTGATAATTCATAAATTATTTTCTATTATTATTACCAAGTGGTCTGTATGAAACAAACATGCCACGTATATCAAAAGACTCAAACACTAGTTTGAAACAATATCACAGTAACGATAAGAGTAGTCAAATAAACCAGTATCACTAAAATGGAATTTACAACTTAGTGCTGTAGGTAAAGACAAAATCACAAAAAAGCGAACTTTGAGTCTCTCAGGCGGCACCAGTCAACACTATCGACATGAACTAGCAGCTGTTACAAACCCTGGAATCTTAAATGTAGCACCATTAGTTGTTGTTCCACCAGCAACATTGCCGTGAATGTCGAGAGCAACAATACCGACAGTATCATGTGAATCATCGGTCGAATGCCTCGTCAGTCTCATCTCTTCACTGTTTCCTGCAGTCGACGGCTGGAAATGACGTGCAGGCACAGGCCTGTATGGACCACAGCTTGTATGTGGATCTGGCGTCACGTTCTGGCAACAAATGTGACCACTGGCTACACACATGCAGTCTACAGTGACATTCAGTTGCATAGACATGCATAAATTAATGAGTTCATAATGTGATTAATTGCTAACTATTAATCGTAACGATTAGACTAATGGCATTGCTCCTGTTTTGCCACAACTGTAGTCTATCATTCCACATCAAGATTAATATAGGTATAAGCTATGATGGAAGTCTGCAATGGCTGAACTATAAATTGGCTGAACTATATAGAGCTGTAGAAAACAGTAGCCCATACAAAGAGGTTAGGCCCACAGTGGTTCACAATAATGGCTATCACATGCAGTTTCCATAGGCGTTTTTCCACTTCAAACATGCAAAATGCACCTGATACATGAATGTCTGAAAAATATATTTTATAAAAATCTGGTGGCCTGCCCCAAGCCAATTCCCATAAGCAGACAGAAACATCACAGCATACATTCCTCTAACTTCAATTCTGTCAGTTAGCTGATTGATTGAGTTAAGGTTTAATATTCCAACGAACACTAAATACGTCACTTCAGAGATGCTGTTTCAAGCCAATCTCTTGAATGGCACTGAGCAAATCACAATCAAAGCTGGCAGAAAAAAACACAAACAATATAATAAACCTGGACTAACACAAAACTAAATTTATAACCACTAAATCAACAAAATATAAATTATCAAACACAAAAATAATGCAATGTAAAATAAACACAAACAACCTACACCATGTTTAGTCGCCTCTTATGACATCCAGCCTGGAAATGAAGCGAGCCTATTCTCAAAGGAAAACATCAAGGAGAAGTAAATAAGAAATGAAAATATAAGCAATAGAAAAAGAAAGCATAAATATAGCACCAAAATCTACAATGTTTCTAGGAGTCATTAGGCCCCAGAATCCACACAGGGTGGTCTGTCAGTCAGTTGACCTTTGACTCCAGCCCCTCTAGAAATTTGTGAGTTATGAAACAGTTAATGTACAAAACATAGCTATTAAACAGCTGACTGTTACAAGCCTTACTATATGATTACTGAGCAGAAGTGACAATGATATAGACTGCTTGCCTGAAAGGTAAGTTAAGGAAATGTTAACCATCTTGCACATCATATATTTACGGTCACGATTTATTATCAACATGTCTTCTGATTTTACATCTGACTTTACCAATCTCTACTTTGATGGCTATCTTCCAGGTGAACCAGGATTATTAGCCAGTTTGCTCTCTGATCAAGATGCCATATGTGAATAAGTCACACAGGTGTTTACTGCAAATTGGATGTATTTGCTGGCACAACTAACAGTGTCAAAGTAATGACTATTGACCCAACCAGTGGCCATGCCTCATCATTTCTTCATCCACCACCCTACTCCTGAGTCCTAACAGAAGAGGCTCTGCTCAATTTATGCCACCTCTCTGATACCAGTACCTGACACTATGTTGACAAAATCTGTCTATATGATTGTTATGCAATATTAAACTCAAGCAGTATACAACACGGATGCAAAAATCTCTGCTGGATACTGACTTTCCAGTAATTTGGTTGACAGTATGCTTGCTTCCAGTTAAGCCACTGTGCTATCGACCACGGAGTGCTGAGGTTGGTGCAAGGAAATCCCATCAACTCAGCAAACTCACTTGCTAAACATACACCACATCTCAATCATGGACATCATCATCTCAATATAAATTATATAAAATGTATGTCAGTAGCATCATTCTCAAATATAATAGATCACCATTCACATTCAGCATCATCACGAAATGGCATTTTGAGCATATATACTTGCAGCAAGCAACTTTGAGAACATTATCAAACAAATGCTTTTTCAGTACAACTTTAAAATGATTTGGCTTCCTAGGTCAAGTAGTGTCCAATGCGGTGCACTTTGCTGCAAAACTGTCATAAACGGCAATTTTAATATGTCAAAAAATGCATCAACTTCATTTTGCATTCATCTGACAATTTCACAGATGCAATAATACACAAGCAACTGGCTGGACAATTAATAATTACTCATAAAATTCTCAGTAATATATGGTCTGTAATCTTTTCATTGGTGGCACATATTCAAGACCTGGATTGTATTGCAGACCTGGTTTCTGTTTTGGGGATTTATGGTTAACTACCACATCATAATAACCTCTTATGTTAACGCGGTAGTTGACTTAATTTTTTGCCTGAAGCTCCAGCTACAGCTGACATCCATCTGCATGCCCAGCCAGTGCCTCTGTGTGCACAGTCAGCACGTGGGCCTGCCCGCCTATACATGTCTCAGACATTTCTCAGCAATGAATCCCCGCCCACCTGCAGCACAGGCAGCTGGACAGACTCTGAGCTGGATATGGCAATAACATCCATCACAAACGCTTTCAGCATGAACTTCTGCTCTTTATTAGTAGGATTAAAACTGTGTCGGTCAATAATTCATAAAATAACTCATGATATGCAAACAGAATCATTGCAAACCACAAACCACACATTAACAGCTGAGATAACTCACAGTTAAACTTGACTAACATCAGTGCAACTAGCACGCACAAGTGTACAACAACAACCAACAGAATGACCAAAATGTTATGAAATGGGCAGAACACAACAATCTATATAATTACCTAAGCTTCCTACAAGCAGCGTGTGCTTGGTATATTTCATAACAGCATGAGCAACAGCTATTGCATTCTTTATGTTGCGCAGATTTGCCACAGCACCAACATCGTATGTCAACCTTCAATCAAATATGCAAGACAAGCATGGAGTATAGTTTCACGTCAGAGTTTGGCACACATGCAGAGAACTGACATTCGGCCACCATCTGTTGCTACTACTACTATTCCTAATAACAAGGTTCCCACTCATTCGGAAGAAAAAATCCAGGAGTTTTCCAGTCCAATTTTAGAATTTTCCAGGTGCTTTCGGTCATAGTTCGCAACTGAAATATATAAAATACGAGACATTCATCATTGACATTCACCATTCATTCCCTTGTAACACGCATTGACTTGTACGCAATACAGCCGTTACAGCGTCAAAACCAAATCGACTTATCACACCAAAAATTCCAGGTCTAACACAAAATTCCAGGAGTTTTTCAAGTTTTCCAGATGAGTGGAAACCCTGTAATACTATTACTGCTGCCTGAACCTGATACTAGCAGAACAACATGATAGCACCTCCAGTTAAAAACTATATAATTTTGTTTCATAGCCACCAGACTGGCATACCTGTCAGCTTTCAACAGAGCTAAGTTTTGCCACCTGGATGCCCCTATATTGAGGACAACTAGTATAGTCAGGATTATGAGAAGATGCTAGAGTTCCCCTCAATAGTGTTACCAGCACCATCAATACACCAAATCCATCTAGCCACCATCAAGTTACATATATCAATCAATCATTCTATACCAAAACCACTGTGAGCCATATTCATTTCTGCAATAAATCCTGCAAGTCCAGCTGCCTCACCATTCTTTTAGTCTTTGGTATCTTCAAAAAAATTTATTGCACATTACCATCATTTTAAAATATGGCAGTTCTGTTCATGATGCTTTTCATGAACTTTCTCCATCATTCCTTTCCTTGGTACCAGTAACTACTATTATGATCATGATGTAATTATCAGAGTTCTTAGCACAATATGCACCCAAGACATCCCATCCAGATACATCTGTTTGTTGTGCAACTCTTATGTAATTATCAGAGATCTTAGCACAACTTGCACCTAAGACATCCCATCCAGATACACCTGTTTGTTGTGCAACTCTCTAACGTGAGATTCACATCTCCCTAGTGCACCAACTAGCACTCAAGCTTGTCTCACCTTCACTTTTTTGTACATGTAGCACTTTCACATGTACCATGTCATCTATTTGTATCTGTTTTGGTTCCTTAACATTTTAGTTTGTGCCACATCTTGTAACATCCTCTCATTTACAGCTGTTCCATCCTCTTTACTGCTTCAATGGCTTTTGCTGCATTTTCATTCCACCACATCTCTCACCTAATCTGATCAAAGCTGTAGTTTTCAAACAAGTCTCAGCTAATGCAGACGCACATAGTATGCTGCATCATGCCCAATCACCCATTACTGTATACACAAAGCTGGATGTACAGTGTGATCAACAGGTAATGGTTGTCAGTCGACTGCTGAAAATACTTAGTGACAATCAACAGACCATGGCAAAATTTGTCAAAGTCCAGATTTCGGAAAGCTCCAGAAGAAAGTACATTTATTTTTGGTGATAGCCGAATTTCCTTATAATACAGTATAGGATAAGTCGAAGGAAGCCTTGCATGCCAAATATGAGCTCGGTTCATTTGGCTGTTCAGTAAAGAACAACCTGTGAAAGACAGATGGACACAAAGCTACAGCAAATAACAAGCAAAGAGAGCACTGTGCAATTAAAAATGAAAATTCTATTACTGTGACTGACCCATCCATGATCATTGCATCAAGAGCTGTCTCTCCATGCTCATCAGGACTGCCTCCAAATCCAACACTTGCAGCACATGGTTCATCTTCACAAGTTGTGCCACCAGCAACCACAGCGTTTACAGCTGTTCCATCACCATGGAGAATGCGCCAGGCTATCATATTAACACAAACACACACAATCTTCATTCAAAAGTGATAAAGGTCCAGTTTATAATGCAACCGGTATACGTCTTCAACTGTATGTTCCAAATCTCACCAGTGCCATTTAGTCCTGCAAAGTTTTTTTTTTAAATGTTGTATCAAGCATCTTCATTGATTAAATTTCTTTGTACCAGTACAGTCTCCAACACACAATATCTCCCAGCTGCTGTTGTTTAGCGTCCAAAGTTTAAAATCTATTTTGAGTGAAAATACTTTAACTCTCAACAAACAGGGCAAGGTTTTATAATAATTTATATTTTTAAAATGACATTTTACAACATTCAAATTTGGAAGCGATAATTATAGGTTCAGTGCGGCTACTTTCAGTTTACCAAACTGGAAAGGGTCAAGCAGGCAGATTCATTATGGCTGTTTGCCGCACGTTCACCGACCAGCGTTATAGCTCAGCTGGGAGTGCACTAAATTGCAGTACTGCATTTTCTAGGTTTGTGTCCCGGCAGTGTGAAGAATTTTTTTTGTACTTTATAACTTAATGTGGCATCTAATATTTTTCGATTTTATAACATATGTGTGTTAGTGATCGACTTACAACCACACTTCTTCATTAAAATCATTTCAATAAAGTATTTCATATGCATGGTGCTATTGCAGCGGTAAAAGACGCCGCAATAAGCACCAAAAAACACTAAAGTGGCGGTAAATGTGCAGTACAAAACTCTGTGACACACTGTATAACTTCGTCTGCACTTCAAAATGTGCTACCTTCTTGAACGAATCAATTATCATGATCACTGTTGTTTTGAACTACAACCATCACCATATAAGGTTAAGGCTTTCAAACATCCAATTATGTCTCAAAAGCAGCAGCCAGCCAATAGGCTTATGCAGACATAGAGTGCATGAAGAAACCTATCTTTTTAGAATGCAGACTATCCAAATGCCTCTTGAAACCATTAACTGACTGTGCTTCAACAATCTTCTCGGTTAAGCTGTTTCAGCGGTTAACGACACATGAGGAAAAGAAATACAATCTCACAAATGTCACATTGTCAGTTTGGCAATGTGATTTAACCAGCTTCAAATTGTGAGGTACTGTCAGTGGTAATCTGGAAAAATGAACCAGGAACATCAGTGAAACCATGCATCATTTTTACACTTCAATCAGGTATGATCTATTACTGTCTTTCTTCCAAGACCATAGTTAAAGGACTTCCTGTATTGTATGTAACACAGATTCAAAGTTACGCATCACAGATACTGATTTACCGCCACTTTACTGGTTTGCCTGCTTATTGCGGCGTTATTTACCGCCGTAATAGATTTAGGTATAGGTAACCGATAGCTCATTAATAACATGGTTTGCTCTCGGTAATAACTCGCAAAAATGCTGGTTTCCAGGTGCGGACAGATTGTAAACCTTTACCTAGATTTATTCATTTCATTGTACAGATGGGTGGTCGGCGCATTGAACCTGTAACTGTTCAGTGCCGCACTAAAAGTCTGCATTCGGAAGACTACCCACACATCATCCACACAAACCTGCTTGGGTGGCATTCACGAACGACCACGTAGCAACAACAACCGGCTTATTACTGCACGACGTGACGGTGAACACTAACAACAAACAAATAACAGTCATGTACAAAGCTTTTCCGCAAAGCATTCTCTTAATGCACATAATTATGCTTCCAGTTATTTTAGCGGTTCGACAAAAAATGAACTTTTTAACTAAAGAATATCAATGTTTACACCGGATGTAAACAAAAGCAGACAAAAGTAAATCTCTTCTCTTTCTACTCTGCTACTAAACTCCGAAATAGACCAAATCGTATTCAAATTCAGGTTACTGATCATGCGTCAAACCTCAGTGTCATAATCATTATGTCCACATATATTTAGTCACGACTATGCAAAACAAGAAGCTCAACAGATGCTGAGATAGTGCGACATGCCAGCGGTTGGATGACATCAATATGCAAAACTCAATATTTTCCTATGTACCCCGGCCAGCGCAGGTCAACTCAGCCTTGCATCCCTTCGGGTTCGATAAATCGAGTATTACTAGCTTTGATTGGCTGGGTAAAACCGAAAATGTCACCTCTACCGGACAGCAGTTAACACTGAGTAATCCCATAATGACAGTACGTGAGTTTCCGTAGCGGTGACGCTTGCAACCGCTATACACGGTTACTTACTTTACAGGGGATTCACACCTGGGAATACAATAAGCCTACTACTACGATCCAGGTCGGCCTCGGCATACAGGCACCCCGGGGGCCCGGAGCGGTTCTAGCACGTCCAGTTTCGGAGGGCAGTGGGGGCAGGGGTCATATCCAAACGGGACGGTCACCGAAAAAACTGTCTGTTATATGTACAAATATATGCAGTTTTGACATAAACCAAATAATCATTAAATTTTCATCTCAGGTGTCCACTTACACCCACGAAAAATTTCATTGGGGGTATGGGGCTGAGACTGGGGGCGTGCCTCCCCCATGCTTCCCCCTTAGAACCGCCCCTGGCGGCACCAACAAATACGTGCAACTTTGTATGTGACAGTCACCACCACCTTTTCCACGTGAAATCTGAAATTTTCCTCCCTCACTGAGCAAGTGCATGTGTCTAAGTGTATCAGTAAGCTGCATTATGTACTCAAAAAGGCGCAAATTTAGGCCTAAAATGCGTCAGAATGCGTTTGGCGGCCGGGCTCCGCTCCCCCATAGGTCCCCTAGCCGCAATTGGGGGTGCCTACTTCTAAGGGGAGGGTATGGAAGGGGAAAAGTGA
>Ga0209782_1001127_pt1 | contig 13447 bp, 9 predicted proteins | sample WorMetmaBAHAMAS1_FD_187390 | JGI IMG/M metagenome (GOLD analysis project Ga0209782, IMG submission 187390) | Marine gutless worms symbiont microbial communities from Max Planck institute for Marine Microbiology, Germany - Inanidrilus... | ecosystem: Host-associated > Annelida > Digestive system >... | reverse complement strand
GTATGACGCCACCAGGAGCGACATAACCGGCGCAATGACGAGTACTGATTGTTCGGCAAGGGAAATTAGCGTGGGCAGAATGTTGGAATCACCGAGCGAGGCGACCATGACGCCGGCAGCAGTGAAGTTGTCACCGCCGTCCTCCTGACGAAGGGCAACCAGCATCAGAATGGACGACAGCAACAGACTGGCCATGTCGAAGATGACCAGCTTGGTCGGCGACACCCAGCGAGCCACGAAAACCACCACGATTCCGATGAGGAAACGAACCAAATGGAACATCGAGTACAGGCTAGTGCTCGCCTGCACCGACCAGCCGAGATATTCATACAGGTAGGTGTACAACAGAGCCAGGAACATGATCGATCGACCTGCGTTCATGAAAAACGCCACGGAAATGAGCGTCACGAGAATACTGCCCGGTCGAGCGAACGGATCCAGTTTCTGCGGCTGCGATTCGGCCTTCACCAGTTCGATAACACTCTTCGGCGAAGCATCAGATGCATCTGGAATTACCTCGACGTCCTCATTTACGATATCTTCTTGGAAGACCACGGCACGTACGCTGCTGCACTGGTCAGTGCTGATGCCGTACCAGGTGCTCGTTAGCGATAGGATGACGGCCATAACCATATTCAGTCCTCCCACGACTAGGTAAGCATACACGACTGGGACTGGTCGAATTCCTTCATCGGCCGGTGCTGACGTTGCGTTGACTTTGGCGTTGGCCGAGTCGTCGAAATCCAGGTCGTAGTATCCAAGGAAGGGTTCCACGACCTGTGGACCGATGGCGAAACCAAGGCCGAACATGAGGCTCGTCATCTGAAAGATCGGACCGATCCAAGCTGGCGACGTTAGCCACAGACTCCGGTTTATTGACAGACAACCTGACATACACAGAATACAGTTATTACATTACTCGAACATGCCAGAGAAAAAAACGTATTCACAGCACAGGAAAACACAGCCGATACATCAACAGTAAACCCGGTTAAAGCACGGTTCAAGGTTTATGGTTTAAGGTTACACGTTTTTCACTGTCGCATTTTCTAGCCCCGCAGTTTTAACATGGCACGCAACAAAACTAGAGCGTCTCCAGCATGACCTTAACTTAACTTATCATAATCGGAGAAACGGAACCAGGCCTTTATGACCTCTATTTCCACGCGTATAGTTTAACGTAATATGAATTTATAAGCACCGACTAGTCAGTCAAAAACCAAGGCTCACCTGATGCGATGCAGGCGTAGAACGCAGTTGCCACGGCTAACAGAGACTGGTAGACGAGCAACTTTGTCGTTATTGGCGCTAATGTTTCGAACAATGTCATCAATAGGAAGCAGGCCGTCAGTAGCAGTAACCCGTTGACTTGGCCGAACAGTGGACCAATTAGCAGAACACCTACGATGACCATAACTCCAATCCAGATGAATATCGTCGACATTTGAGCTGTATTTGACGACGTCCGAACCTCCATGTCAGGAAGTGTTGTAACGACTGCGCCGACATCGATACCCTATATGCGCAAAACACTGCAACACCATCACTGCTGTCTTTAGACGTGAATAGTCGCATAAGGCATAAGGCGCTCGTAAGGTACACAAAGCGCACGTGGCTTGTAATTCTAACTGTATTGTAGACACGGTAGGATCCAAGTTCGTTTGGGGTGTTTTATAAAGCGCACTATGTGTTGGTTCACTGTTATACATGTATACGAAACGCAGTCACGTACACTGCAATGCTGGTAGGCCTACCATCTCGGAAATGGTACAAGCTGTTGTTGTTACTAGTTTAGACACTCGATAGGAAGTGATATATGAATAGCAGCAATTCCGATGACCTCAAGTGTCGCCTATTGCAAACTTATCCGCATATCTATCCGAGCAAAGTTTAAGCAAAGAATATGAGAGTAAGTAAACAAAAGTGGGATAGATCTCATAGATCTCGCCAGCCTACCTCAGTGTCCTCCTTTCTCAAATATCACGAAAATCTATTCGCAGTACCTATGAGCAATTCCGCCGACAGCGGAACAAACAAACACAAACCAACATACCGAACTGATATAACCTTATGCTTTGTCGAGATAACCAACGGCAAGCCAAGTACATGTAGTTGCTTCACTTACCGCAAAAACTCCCGCTAGGAAGATAACAACGGTCTTCACGATTTTATATTTGTTCATTGTGTATACGTCACACAATTTAGTCCGGCTTGTATAGTGAAAGTGTGCAAATCACCTAAAATTTTCCATTTAAAAGAATTTGATTTGTCCAACTAAAAACTTGGACGGCTGCACTAAACAGCTAAGCTTAAGCTATACATGCTGCTGCAACCTGTCGCAACGCAGGTTATATACGCCGCGTTGTACCGTATTGTATAGGACGACGTTGCAAATGTTACGGCCGTGTATATATACTGAACGGACAAAATCGATTATTGTTACAGCTAGAGACCGCGTTAGCCGGGAAGGTAAAGCAATCGGTAACGTGCGTGCGTCCGTCTGTCTGTCTGTCTGTCACACGCTCGTATCGAGGCCTAACGAAAGTTGCACGGATCGAGCCGTTTATTACATATGCACGTTTCCGTTGACTTATCCTATACACTGTGTTTAGCGAAATTATGGTAGGATATCTCTAAAAATAAGGGTAATGGTACTTTCCTCTGAACTTTATCCCAAACTCTGGACATGGACAATTTTGACCACGACACGTCCAGCTGCTCCAAGCGCGATATAAACGAGCGACCGGCGACAACGTCGGACGTGGCTGTATGCTTTCTACATCGACCGACGATCGTCGCCTGTTGATCACACACGGCGGCCCGCTCTGTGTACACCGCGATGGTCGATTCAGCGTATATAAGGCAGCGGCGTGCGGTCCGTCCGTGTCAGCTGACATCGTACTTGTTGTATGTGTATGCGTCATGACCTTAGCTCGCCCGACATTGCAATTTAAGGTCATAGGTCAAGGTAAAAGGTTAGGGTTAGGCTGTAATAATACGCTTTCATCGTCGTCGTCGATTTGCGCGCTAGCGCGGCGAGGCGTGCGGCGTAGCGCGTGTGGACGTGGTAATGTGGTAACGCGGTCGGTCTAAATTGTGTGAAGTGGGGATCTAGCCCCTCCCCCATGGTAACGGACACATTTTGGGGGATGGTGCGGCGCAATGTAACGTATATGCAGAATATGGCATTAGTCATGCAAAAACGGCTGAACCGATGGAGCTACTGTTTGGAACGATGAGTGGTGCACGTCCTAGAAATCGTGTGTTAAGATTGGCAAATACGGTTTAACGATTGTGCGCAGTACTCACATGAGGCTGTCGCTGATTGAACGCGAAATATCCTGATGTTATTTGAGCAACTTGCTTACTTGTAATCGTCAACTTCTTGCCTAGTCGTTGTCTTTGACTGCTACTGAGACCATAACCCGACTTTTTACTGTCGATTTTGAACTTTTTTTTTCTCTGTCTTCATTCTATTTTTATACCAACGTTTTCGCCCGTTCGAATAACGTTTTGCGTTTAGTTATCAGGCCCAGCAATCGATCAACTCACAACGTGCTTTGATGTCACGGAACTGAGTAGGTAAGAAAAAAGTAAAATTTCACAAAATTAATTGGTTACCATAGCAACGTCCCTTTTACTACTGCAAAACTTATGTCAGTTTTATAATCCGCATACGTACGTCTATTAAAGCTGAAACGTTGGTGAAGACTGGTTCAGTAGTTGTTGAGATATTCGGTGACATAGGCCGATTTTTGCCAATGCGTCTCAAAAGTACAAATTTCTCACACCTCAATCTCCGGCATTACTGGACCAAAGTTCACGCAATTTGTACACGATGTATAGGGATCATTGGCGCTATGAAGCTGATTCCACTCCGTGTTAAAATGATAGGATGCTGAATGAAGGTCATTTCGCCAATTTTGCTAAAAATTCGTTGTCATGTCAACGTCCGTTGAGAAATCGGAAAAACGGGTCCGGATTGACAACATTCACACAAATACCTTTCATTTGGTGAAAAAAAATCGTGAAAATCGGTTCAGTAGATCCTAAGATAGATTTGCTCAATTTAAAAAAAAGAAAGAAATAATGGGAGCTAAAATATATAGCCCGATTGGCAACTTAGCCGAGTGGGCTAAATGAACAAAAACGAGAAAAATTGTGCAGTTGTATCGACATAGAAGCCCACGCCGTACCTATGCAGCCCCCACCAGCTGAATCCGGCCCTGATTCCCGGTAAGTGCTTCTTTAGCGCCTCTCATCATCTGTCATATCTAGGGTTCACGTAAAAAGTGTCCAGTACATACTTATTGGGTATTTACCCAAGGTATATACCTTTTACTTTTCACTGGAAATTTTGGGGGTATATTTACCGAGTATTTACCTTTTGGGTATTTACCACTGAACTGAAAAAACAACGGTATTTACCTAGAAGCATAGAATATTTACTCATTACTTAGGTTATTTACTTATTTATTTTGACCTAAATGACGTGATTGACGTAAAATAGCTAGGGATTCGAACGTGTACACGTGTACTCGATAAAACAAGAGGGCCTAGCAGTGGCTAGCATAGCGCGAGATGACTCTTCCCGGCGATGATCCCTTCCCTCGCGTCCACTGAACTATATAAATAGTTCAGTGCTCGTTGCGCATCACTGGCGCTCATGCGCCGTGACAGCAATGCTCGGTAATTTGGGATCAGAATTTGAAACCTAAATTAGCTATAATGCGCCAATGCACTTCCGTCACAGACAGACAGACAGACAGACGGACACTGACATCGTATTATATAGCATATATTACATCTTGCGCACGATGTCAGTGTCCGTCTGTCCGTCTCTCTGTAACGGAAGTGCATTGGCGCATTATAGCTAATTTAGGTTTCAAATTCCGATCCAATTTACCGCGCATTGCGGTCGCGGTGCATGTGGGCATGATGGATCATCACCGGGAATTAGAGTTGAGGGATCATCTCGCGCTATGCTAGCCACTGCTAGGCCCTCTTGTTCTGTTTGTTCCTGTCAGTCTTTTTTCCTACACTGTATTGTGTGAATTGATTATAGTCTCCGAATTTTGCTTCGTAGTTTATAACCACACTGCGGCACCAGATGGTCACTCTAAAAGTCTAGACCCCCACGGACAACCACTGAGGAGTATTTACCATGGTATATACCCTTTTTTACTAGGTAAATACTCAGGTATTTACTTTTTTGTAGCTTACACGGGTATTTACACTTTTTACGTAAATACCTGGGTGTACAACTGTGTACAACTGTGTACAACTGCCCCAAATTATATAATTTTTTACCTTTTAGCATATAGTTTTTACGTGAACCCTAGTCATATCTCTGTCGACTTTAGTGTTGCTAGCTGAAGCCATTTTGATTTCACAAAACGGACAGGCATCACACAGATAGACTGACGCACAGTCACAGATGCAATTGATCACATACTTACGCCACGGCGACAGCTGCCAGCATTGGAAATGTAGTTGAAATTTTATAGGAAACGAACGAAAATAGCCCATTTATATATTTTAACATAATGAATTCATAAACTAAGATACATTTTTACTAAAATGGTGACAATTACAGTTGTATTTGCAATTATTTCTACAGGGTGGCTCAAAATAAAATACCCCACCAGACAATATTCAATAGCCTATCTCCGCACCCAGTTTTCTGATTTTAAAAATTCTTGAAGCTGTTTAATCCTGACACTTCTCTGAATATAATGCTATACAATGTATTCACTATTTTTCGTAAACCTTACTGCTATTCCTGAATTCATTTTTTATTTGACTCCACTTGTGTTCATCGATTTCTTTTACTTTTACCGCATTTTGGAATCTGTATTAATGCAAAGTAATCGTAGAACAGCTAGTTCTGCATAATAGAATTAAATAACCAGTTTCAAATGCATGAATTTCTTTTACTTTTCACACAATGTAGCCTGTCCAAGTATTTTCTAGCTTCCTATTGTCTACTGGCAGTTGATGAGATGCTCCTACTTCGGCCAATGTCCAGAGGTCTTTAGCCAACGCAAGATGGAGTAATAAACGGCTAATGCCAGTATGCAGGCCAACACCAGAGCCAGGAGCAGCCCTGGATACGACTGTACACTGTAATTAAGTAAAATACCGGCAATTGGTCCTACAACCATGACGCTTACACCGTACGCCGCCATGAAGAGAGACATAACTGGAGCAATGACAACTATTGATTCTGCTGCGAGAGTAATGAGAGTAGGAACAACGTTGGAATCACCAAGCGTAGCTACCATGACCCCAACTTTCGTAAGGCTGTCACTACTGTGCTCCTTACTTACTGCTACAAGCATCAGAATGGACGATAGCGACAGACTAGCCATGTCAAAGGCCACCAGCTTCGTCGGCGACGCACAGCGAGCCAGGAAAACCACGATGATGCCAACCAGGAAACGAACAAAGTGGAACATTGATAGGAGAGAAGTGCTTGCCTGCACAGACCAGCCGAGATATTCATACAGGTAAGTGTACAGCAAACCAACGAACATAATGCTTCGGCCTGCGTTCATGAGAAACGCCACAAAAATGAGCGACACCAGAATACGGCCCGGTCGACTGCATGCGTCCAGTTTTGTCGGCTGTGGTTCTTCTAATAAATCACTAACACTTTTCGACGACGTTTCCTTAATATCTGATTCGTCTGGAATTAACTCGAAGTCATCATCGACGTCATCCTGTTGAAAGACCACGTCACGTATGCTGTTGCATTGGTCGGTGCTGACGCCGAACCAAGTGCTCGTTAGCGTAAGGATGATGGCCATGCCCACATTCATTATTGCCATGATTAGGTATGCCTTCTGGACTGGCTGAATTCGTTCGTTGTTGGCGGATGTTGTAGTCGTGACATTGATGCCAGCGCCGGCCAAGCTGTTGATGTCTGTGTCGTACTGTCCAAGGAAGGGCTTCACGACCTGTGGACCCAGGGCCATACCAAGGCCAAACGTAAGACTCGTCATCTGAAAGATTGGACCCATCCAAGCTGGCGACGTCTTCCAGAGACTCCGGTTTATCGACAGACAACCTGACATACATACACCAAATATTATTTACAATTTAATGAGTTAGATATATATGACAACATCGGCGTATTTAGAGGGGGCACAGTGCCACAGTCCCATCTTTCAATCACCCAAGTTTTTGCTCTGTTTAAGTAGACTACTAGGAAAGGATACATCTGAATTGCACTTCAATAGCACCAAAAGCGTTATTTTGAGGTGATCGACGCAATGCTGCGGTCCTTTCGCGTCTTAATGATATTAGGTCTAAGCAATACTACAGCTATCTAGGGAGTTGCGTTTATGCCATTGGATGCATACACATACGTGCTGTCTTTTGTCCTTTCTCTTGTGTTCATAATGTCATATACTGTACATATACTCTGCTTTACGTTGCAAAGCAGAACTTTAAAATAAGTACGTCACTACGTCAGAATACCTGAGATGTTCATCAAAATGTGCCATTTCAAGACTAAATAATCGAAATTTTTCTGGGGAGAGGGCAGACCCCTTCCCCAGCGGGGAGGGGGACACCCCTCCCCGCACCTCAACCCCCTCGGCGCCTTCAGCGTCTCGATACGGCCCCCAGACTGAAATCCTGTCTACGCCACTGTATGACAAACGTGTCTATCATCGCATCATTTATTATGCACAGGTGCAGGAGAAAAGCGCATAGAAAATTAACAGAAAAGTCTACAATATTACGCACACATTAATACGCTATATACAGCAATAACAAAAGCTTTAAATACTACATGGTTGTTAATCTCACATTTCACAGCTAAATCTAGGATATGATATTGTACAACAGGAAAGCCATCTGTAGTTCACAACACACCGTTACTTCAACTAAAATTCAATAGCTGACGTTCATCAACTAAGTAAGACAGTAAGATATTCTGACTGTATAGTATACTGATGAGGTCGGCTTGTGACGGACAGACAGGAATCAACCGGACACACAACGACAACAAATACTGCACTAGCATAGCGCTGTGGAGGTAAAAATTCAACTGTGCCTCATCTTATAGACAAATTCAAAAACAACACAGAAAACAGTAGCTGATACATCAACATGAAACACTGTTAAAGCATAGATTAAGATGTGGTTTAATGTTCAAGATTTTCCAGTTTTGTGTACTCTATTGCTGCGCTCCTATTCTTACATTTTCCACTGTTCCTCATTTTCTGTTCCCGCATTTTTCACGTATACCAAATGTGCGATTCAACGCAACGTGTCACAAATTACAACTGACCCGTTATGATGCAGGAAAAGAACGCAGTAGCCGCGGCTATCAGAGCCTGGAAGACCAGCAGGTTTGTCCAGGTTGGCGCCAGTGCTCCGAACACTGCCATCATTACGAAACAAAAGGACAGTAGTAGCAATCCGTTGACGCGGCCATACAATGGGCCGATTAGCATGACTCCGACGATAGTCGACGGTCCAATCCAGATGAATATCGTCGACATTTCAGCGGTATTTGATGACGTGCGAACCTCCATGTCTGGCAGTGTTGTAACGAGTGCACCTACATTGATGCTCTGTACACAGCAATTACTTGACTTTTATGATTTATCGCTCGATGCATATAATGCACAGTTTAGCTGCCATAGAACCTAGTGCATATGTCTTTCAGTCACACGGTATAAACCCTATATACGCCGCAAGCGTATAGGCCTATTTTCATTGCAACCGTTAAGTTAAATCAAGTCATCGAGCAATTATCGCAAAATTAAAAATCATGCAAACCATAAACGTGTTGCCAAATGTGATACTACTTTCTGGCACCATTCTGACAGTAGCCCATGACCGGGCTGTTACAGTTATATGGGTTGTGTAGGTTGATCGTATTTGGCATAGCTTTACATACACATAGCATATAGTATAGAACTATTTCCAGTAAACTTTCACTTATCGGTACACTCAGTAGTAACAATAACTGCTTACACTGTGTCTCAAAAAAGTATACCACCCAACCACCAATGATAAGTTTAACAGTAGTTGTCCAATTCCAGTGATATTTGGAACAAATATTACTGAGAGAATATGCAATCGAAAGGTGGTTTATTTTCCTACCTTACCTGTTAATGTACATATCTTACCTTGAGAAAAATTAGGAACCATTAATATTTAAGTCTTATACCACAAATTATTGGAATATCACAATTATTGTTAGCATTATCGTTGGTGGTTGGGTGGTATACTTTTTGGGACACAGTTTAGTAGAAGTACAGTTTCTACAATCCTTTTAAGACAATCAGACCAGATTTATTACTTTATATGAATGTTTCTGTTACTTATTGTAATAGTCTTATAGGCTCGTTTTGCATAAACAAACCGATGGAAGGATATATGGAATCCTTAGTAAGTTGTGAGTATTGTGCTGTGAAAAGCTATGCCATGTTGGCACAGGATAAAAATGAAACTATTCAATATAAACTGCAAAATCGTTAACAGCAGATCTAACAATTACACCTGTTTTCTTGAAGAATGCATGCATGCAAAAATTGCCAGTTGTAACAGAGGATAATACAAAATTAGAAACAACACATTGTGTAGGCCAACTGTTTGCAATCACTAAGAATATGCAGAGGGACTGCACGACCCGTTTGTCAGCAGAAATCTGCAACTACAATCATCTCATTTGAAAAAGATTGCAGGGTAGACTAAGAATTTAAATGGGTCACGTAACCATATCCCCACCCTTTTATAGGTAATTTTTCATCCTTTTGATAAAACTTTATATAGCCCACCTATCTGCAAAAATTGAGAACTCTAGCTTCAGCCATTCCTGAGATATGAATAGGACAACCAAAATTTAAGATGGGTCACCTGATGTAACCACGTTCCTTTCAGGAACAGTTTGTCGACCGTAGGGTGAGACTTGCTACGATCAAATTATCCGTGTACCAGATTTGAAGTCTCTATATGTTCACTCACTACAAAAATATGAATTAAACGGCAACGCTAAATGTACAAATTGAAGTGCTTTTCACTTTTAGGAAGTCAGGGACCACTGAAGGTAATTGGCAACATAACTATTTGATAGACGCATATGACTTCTCATTCGACTTCTATTTGTCCAAAGTCGTCAATTTTGATCTACCCCGGCTGCATCAGATCCTTCGTCGTTTGTATGCCGATCTAATTCTATGCTATAAAATTATTCATGGTCTTACAGTTCTACATTCTGAAAAGTTTTTCACTGTCACAGCAAATCATGTTACACGTGGTCACTCTTACAAAATGTTTCTGCCTGAATCGAGAGTTAATTGTAGACAACATTTCTTTGTGGTATGCGTTGTAAAGGTGTGAAATAATTTACCTGCTTATGTTGTATGTGCTAACGGTGTCTCTGTATTTGTCCATAAACTTAAGTCTGTTGATTTTTCACAATTCTTAATTGGCAAGGACTAATTGTCCTCTGTATTGTACCTTATTTGTTTACGGCCACATGTAGGTATGGTTCTTACCCTTCGTCGTCCTTAGCAGCAGATACTATTATTACTCGTTTATTGTGGTTTTTACTGATTGCATTGCTCTGTTTTGCTTCAATTATTAAATAAATAAAATAAATAAATAGATTCCATGGGCTATCGTGTGTCGTTGTTTGCGTGATCCTAAATTTAGCCATTTTGATACAATAACGGCGTGTGACAGACACACACACAGACAGACCCACGGAGAGACAGACACACGACGACAGTATATATACTGCGTTAGCATATCGTCGCGCGATAAAAACCTATAAATGCAAAATATTGAAAACACAGTATTTGTAATTACATAAATATGTTCTAGGCTGGAACATCGTGTCCATCTTATCCATCTAACCTGTGTGGCGTCCTAGGATACTGAAGCTACAAGAAAATGAACGGGCTATCTCACAGTGCTGTCAATGTCATTTATTGTTTTTGCTCAAAACTCACGAAAATCTATCCACAATATTCGAATATACAGCTGAGAAATAAATGTCAAACAATTAAAACTTTAAAACCGAGCTGATTTAATAATCCTGAAGACAACAATAGCAGTAAACTTTCTATACCGCAACTTACCGCGATAATTCCCGCCAGAAAGACAACACCCGTCTTTACGACTCTGTATTTATTCATTGTATACAAATCGTGCTATTCAATCCAACTTGTAAGACATGCAAATATGCAGATTATCAACAGTTTTCTGTTCTCATTTCGATTCGGACAACAAGTTGCTAGTTGCATGACCCTAGTAAACATCTTCCAGTATACGCCTAGTCGCCTACTGCTGCATATGTCGCATTGCACGTGATACGCTGTATTGTGTCGCATTGTATTGCACGCTAGGCAATATACCCGATACGCAATCGATAAATCGTTGACACAGCAACGACGGCAGGTAGGCCTAACATGTAGAAAAAGCTACTTAAATAGTGCATGAGTAAAAACTCCAAAATAAAAAAGCTAGAAATGCATGGCACAGCCTAGCATATAGCCCGCTCGGCGCCGCAGTGTCGCTCTCTAGAAGGTAGTAGCCTAGTGAAACATAACCGAGCTAACACCTGGCAAACGTACCCGATCGCTAATCGATGCTTGTTGTACAAAGTTGAACTCTGGAGGTACTGGTCAGAAGCCCACCAAATTTATATCAGATGTAGCCTGATCATCGCTGCTGTTAATGTGCACATATAGATAGTGATATTCCAATTCGTTTTCAAACGATAGTGCAAAGAATGCAGGTGGTATCAGTCCGCCTTCATTACTTTCTCGTTTCTCCCAACATTATTTGGTTGCCATGGCAACATCCCTTGACAAATCGAAAAATAAGGATATATATCATCTGCACCAAAAGCACTTTCATACGGTAAAAGAATGCGAAAATCCGTCCCTTATGTCCTGAGATATTCGACTAAATACGCCAGTTTTTTGGCCTTGTCGTACCAGACGTTCACAAATGAGCTGTGTCATGGAGCTAATGGACCGAAGTTCACAAAATTTTTATACCATATAGAGGCATTATTTACGCTGTCAATGCACTCATTGAGGTAGCGATATCCCATTCCATTTTGAATGGTGATTTGTTTTCCCATCTTTCGGATCTCCTGACTAATGTCTCTGCACTACCTATTGAAACATGAACCCCAGAAATTTGCTTCAGTTCTGTATACCGAAAACAACACTGCTTTGGCTTGCTACAGTATATCTTCGGCACTTTAGCAGGCAATAGCTATTGAATTTGATCTATCATAAGCTTATTTTATTGGGAGTATTTAAGAATCTCTGCCTTAATAAATCGTAGTTGCTGATTTGTTCCAAAAATTGGCAGTCTGTATCGTGGTTCGTAAACTCCTGGGATAATGGATGAAAGCGCACCATATTTCTATTCAACATAAAGAGATCATCGCCATTTAATCTTCTTAAATCAGCATAACAATCCGTTAAGACATGACAGTACACTGAATGAAGGTGGAGAGTGGGAACTCCAACCATTCCACCCAAAAATTGGTTACCATGGCAAAGTCCCTTGAGTGAACATAAAACCGTCAGATTGGACATTTGTAATAATATTTCTACCAGTGCGAAGAAGTATATCTGCTAACGACGATCGACCGCTCGACGCTGCTTCACGCAAAATCACCAATATGACACTGCAAGCCCTGAAATCATCAGGCAGCAAGCACTGCGAGCGATATTTAAAGCACATTGCTACACTGACCGTCGGTTATTAGCTCATACATACACGTTAAGGCCCAAACTCCACTTGGTCGATTTGTTGTCAACGTATTATACAAGCAAGTTTGCAACAAATACACAAGCAATCGAACCGATGGAGCTTGAGCTTTAGTGTACTGTATGGCATCCAGCACTGTTGGTGCGAGAAACAGAGGTCCGTCGTCAACAACGTTGTTCCCACGCGACGCTGTGCATATAGCGCGGTATATGCCGTCGTCGTGTGTCTGTCTGTCCATCACACTCCAGTATTGTATCAAAACGGCTAAACGTAGGATCACGCAAATAATGCCACACAATAACTGTAGAGACTTCGGTTTTCTGACACCAAAGATCACGGCGAAATTCGAACGGGACGACCCCCTATACGGGGGCGCCAAACGCAGGTGGGGTAAATTACAATTGACCACTTTCGACGAATAACTCGAAAACGGTACGTACCGGTACAAGATGGACGCATAGTTTCTATTAAAGTCGAATACGACGTCATATGCACTCTATCGAATGGTTATGTTGCCGATGACCATGGGTGACCATTAACCCTACAAACCACCCCAATAATGCATTTTTCATCACTTTTCATATCTTCATGGTGAGTAAACATAGAGACTTCAAATTTAGTATGCCGGTTGATCATAGTAGTCACAGCCCACTGACGACAAACCGTCCCTGAAAAAGGCGTGGTTATAGACACG
>Ga0209782_1001125_pt1 | contig 13458 bp, 9 predicted proteins | sample WorMetmaBAHAMAS1_FD_187390 | JGI IMG/M metagenome (GOLD analysis project Ga0209782, IMG submission 187390) | Marine gutless worms symbiont microbial communities from Max Planck institute for Marine Microbiology, Germany - Inanidrilus... | ecosystem: Host-associated > Annelida > Digestive system >... | reverse complement strand
ATATAAAACTAACTAAAATAAATTAACGTGAGATATAAATGATGAAGGAAATTAATTTTCCGCAACACCACATCCGGTCGCAACGACTCCGATCACGCTGAGTGTGGAGGAGTGGACCTTTTTGCACTTCCTCCATTGTATTCTGCTTCCGTTCCCTCTTTTTCCTCTTCCCTTCCCTTCTCTTCCCTTTCCATTACTCTCCTTCCCCTTTCAATCCCTTATACTTTTTACCCACCAGTCTCTTCCCCTTCTAATTCCACTTCCATCATTTTCCTTTCCTGCCTCCCTCCGTCCATTCATCTGCTTTTCCTCTCCTGCCATTCTGTCTTTTTTCCTTGCCTTTCCATTCTCCGTGTAGTTTACCCTTCTGCTCCTTTCCCCTTCCCCCATTTGCCTGCCTCCTTCATTGCCCTCATTCCTCTCTCCCTTCCCATCTCATCCCTTTTCCCTGGAAGGGGTGGGGTGGATATGGGCATGCTGCCGGATTTGCAGCGGCTCGGTGATGCTTAAGGTTCCTAGTTCACTATTCTGTCTTGTTTAATATGTGTGACTGGTTTTTTGCTGCTCGTTAGTTTATGTAAGTTCTTTCATTACATCATTTCACCACTCTACTCACTCTCATTTTTCAACTTGCTCACCTCTGCTGTTTATTTTCTTTTCCACCTTTCTGCTGCCTCTATGCCATGCATTTCACGTATCATTCTCCTTACTCTGTCTGCTATCATGCCTAATTCCTTTGTATCATTCATCTCTACCAAATTGTCTCAAGACTTCTCTCCTCTCTCAGACCTTACAGCAGTACCTTACCTTACCTCTTACCTTACCTCACTGCCAGATTGCAGCACTTGCACCTTACTAACACTCGATCTGCTTTCTTTGTACTATTCACTTGTGCATGCAGCCTCTACTTTCACGGCACTTTTGTCCTTGCTTTTCTCCTCCTCTCTGTTGACATTCAGTCAAACCATGGTCCTTCCAATTTCACTGTCTGCAGTCTCAACATTCACCCTATTCTTCACTCTGCTGCCTTATCTGATCTTATCGATGGCTATAAACGTAATCTTTTGTCTCACTGAAATTGGATCAGACCTACTACGACTTCTGCTAAACTTCTAAAGTATACTTGTTTTCTCATTTGTGTTCAAGATTTCTCTTCTTTTGAATCATCTTGTATTACTCACCAGCTTCCTTGCTTCAAAACGACCTGTGCAGACATGAAAAGTTCCAAAAAAATAAATAAATTTGCACGTTCCTTAGGTTCCTCTATCCACACCCCTTCAGCAGTCAGGGACAAATTGGGCATGCAACAGTAAGCCCATCGTTCACGCTTCATTTTTCATCAGAGATAAAAACAATTAAAAAAAACACACAGAACGATGTGGGAGTGCACATTATTTGACAATATCATGTGACAAGTATTTGTACCTGATTGGCATGTCCAAACTATAGAAAGGATTCTTGAGAGCAAAATCAGAATAAATTTCATACAGCTTCTTCAAAAGTAATTCTTCACTGCTTCTGTTTGGATCCGTGAAAACAATAAATTTGATGCCTACCACATTCACTGTTGTTGCTTTTAACACACAATATATTTGTTTGCTCAGAAAATTACACAAATGAAAAGTAGGTATAAACTAAGTTGCTCAGCACGGCAGCAAGGAGAAGACAAAATAGAACACACACAGCATGAAAATGTAATTACAATCAAAGCCAAACATCAAAGAACAAATGTAACATAGGTAAGGAATTGAGCTGTTACCATCAAGAAAAAATACCGACAGCAATAGTTGCTGTTTCGCAGTATGACTCTGCTGCCCTTATGCCAGATTAAACAATGACCAGTTTTACCACTTATTAATAACTACACATAATGTTATCATTAACAAACATTGGGTGAGAAAAAATTCCTATGTGTCACCAGAGTTGTTAAAAGTACAGTGTTAAAATGTGGCTATAAGTAACAAAAAAGGCAATTAATGGCAGAGCCTAGCGTGTAGTCTGCCCAGCTTAGCAGTGTCACACCTTAGCTACTAGTAGCGAAACACAAACGTGCTGTCCCCTAACGAACGTAAATGCACTAACCCATGTGCTGATTGATGCCTGCTGTACACAGTTGAGTTGCGTAAACTCTAGAGTTACTGATCAGAAGTCCATCAGATTTATACCACTCGCCACTGTATTGATAAGAACTAACCAAAACCAGTAAACCACGCAAAATAAGCATGCAGCTATGCTGATATTAACTTTGCAAACAGCACAGTGTGCCACAACATTGTCGTAGAACCACCATTACATTTTTGCTAATTTCTCATAAACCACAACTTTGATCTTAAAAATGAATATATTCTCAAAAAGCCAATGAATAGAGCTTTCCAATAATATATTTGCTGATAGGAAATCTGATCAAATTTACACAAACAAATCGAAAACATTTCTCTGTTGGCGATCTAATGGCAAATTTCGTGAAAATCATGTAAGGTAGATCCAACATTTCGTAAAAATTTCACTTTCTCTGGTCCTGTATCGACTTCCTTGCACCAATGGCAGTGAAATTTATCATGGAGTAGTCCATCCCAAATTCCACCCTCATCGGTGCAACATTTTTCCCCTGTGAGGCAAAAAAACTCGTAATCATCCTCTAAATAACTTAAATACCGGCACTTTACGCTGAGCGCAATGCTGCTGGTGATAAGAAACACATTTGTATAGCACCATAGTCACAACTTCAGAGGCACTAGGACCAGGAAAAAAACAACTTTGTGTAACACATTGACCAGGGTATTGGATAACGTCCAAATGGCTGTATTTACATCTGATAAAAGTGCTCAATATGTCCAAATTTTGCTGCTTGGGCATAAGCCAACGTCTGGAATTCCGTGAGGTACGTCTGACTTTCAAGGGGCGGGCATAGAGTGCTCCAATTATAAGCCTATATCAATCTACTCGACACTGTCCAGAAGACAGTTATAAATGCGCTAAGATGCAGCAGCATCGTTCATGATAACACCATCGCAGCAGCTTATCCTGCATGCACGACTAAGCTATTGCTGCAGTCAGAGTCAGATGAGATAATCTGGTTTCGGTTGCAGAGGCTGACATACCGCGCCCAAGAGCAAGGCGTGTTAATGAGGTCATCAATATGCCTTGCACTACACTTTGGTTCAAAAAAACCGAACCTCAGTTACATTTTCAAATACCTTCAACGAATATTAGTCGAAGTTAATAATTTTTGGTACAGTACATAATCTACAAGGGTCATTGGTCTTTAGGTAGCAACTTTATTTCAATGACAGCCATCTACAGTAAACAACATTAACTTTGTAAACAGTGCAGTGTGCCATAATGGAAATGGGTCTGTACAAAGAGAATCATACTTTTTCTTTTTTAAATATGTATGAGCAAATAGGGTTTGGAGCTAACAGACTGGTCATGTAATTTCCAACCAAAGGATAGAAGAAGACCACTTTGAATGATTTTTGAAACACTTGAAAGAACTACTACAGCAGTGTGTGAGTGGAGTCTGGTCTGGCAAGCAGCAGACAGTCGTCGATGAGTGAATGATGAAAAAACAGTGCTTCTCGGGCTCGGCTTTTGTCCATACAGAGAGACACCATTTTAAACATTTGTTGTAATAATGTACTGCTTGGTTTGCATGTGTTTACAAATAAGATTTGTGGATACTGGGGGTGCTGCAATAATTCGACGATGTTATGCACTGTTAAATTAGTGAAACAGAGCATACAACTGACAAAAACTGCCCGTACACCAAAATTTTTTCAACTGGATGTACATTATCTCCACCTGTTTATCTGTCTAAAGCCCTGACATCAACATCAGAGACATTATAATTGTTAGTAAGATAATATTCATATAGTCCACCTGTTTGCGTCTGCAGACAGTGCAGTTTGAACGTGTCTGTTTCAAGATGTTCCACACCAGAACTGCGCTCAACTGGAGACAACTGACATGCGATTGCATACAGTCTGAACAACATACAAAATGACTACCAGTGTTGTAACACACCAGAGTCAATAGATTCCACTGGTAATAGTTGATAACACGGGCTATGCACTGGTTGCACGGTAGTGCCAGCCATATCACCAGCGACTGCTGTCATCAGTGGAAACAGCAGTAACATCCATCAACTGTGAGTGCTCACAGTTGATTTCCTCCTATAGCCAAAATTTTGTAATCATCTGTCTATAAGGAAATGGGTAAATTATAACAAAAATTATCCATACTATCACACATCTCATTTAATCTGCCATTTTCTGCCGATATCTTGTAGCTAACATGGAAGTTGCAAATGAACAGAAAAATTGGGTCAGCGATTTCAAATAAGTGTGCAACATTTGCCCCTACACACAGCATTTGGTACAAAACACAGGCCCACTGCTAATACTATGGCAGCATGGCAGTACATGGGTAAAACTAAGAGAGCTGTGAGAACAGAACACACAATGTGGGCAACTTATATGCATCAGTTTAGAGTTAAACATACAGCAGAATGCTTAAGAAAACAATTTAGTTACATTGCTGGTCTTGGAAGGACTTGGAACTCAGCAATTTCTTGGTATTTGCCGCTTAGTCAGCAACACTTCCATGGCATTTGAAGGTAATCTGGTTATCTGTTAACCAGTTGTGGCACTGTGCTTAAAAATGAAAAAAATTTTACATAAGATCATAGCAATTAAAGAATCAGTATCATGGATAAACAACACACAGTTGAACAGTGAAACGGAAACAGTGTTACAAAGAACTGCTAGCATGACTTGTCTTGAGTGTAGTTGACCACTGCGACTGAGACATATCTGCACTGCTGTGCAATTTCAAGTCCAAAACTGCGATGCAACAGCAAAGAAAAATGAACATGTTCTCTTTTGCATGAGGTTGCAGAGATCTGTGTATGTGCTGCAATAAAAAAAATGCTGCATTAAAATAAAATAAATGTTTGTTGCAGCTTCCTTTACGAGCATAGCATCTGTCTATCTGTCCATCTGTCTACAATGTGCGTGGATTGTGATCGCATAGTGCAAAAAAGTAGAAATGGGTATATGACAGTATAGGTTGGCAACTTGGCTACCTGCATGCAGAAGGCAACCCAGATCACAGTATATAGTAATTTGGAATTCTAGGAGGAAGCCGCTTGGGGTACAGAAAAGTGTGGAGTCTTGCATTTCGGCGGCAATAATAACAGAAATGGCACAAGCTATGTGTTAAATTACTATAGATCACTAATATAAAATTACACATGGTGAATCGAATATTACCATCGGTGGGCACATATGACAATGGGAAGTGCCAAAAATCACCAAGGCTGCCATGATAACTACTTAGTTTACATAATAACTATGTAAATCTTTAAGTGTCACCGCATGTTGCACTTATCTTATCAACATATGCTTTTGTTTCTCGATACTAATTAACAGACTGGCTGGTAAAAGCGGCCCCAAAATAACCTATTTTGTGTCTGTCAAGTGGGATGTTAAACCTTAACTCAATCAATCAATCAATTTTACATGTTCAGGTGGCATTAGCCACGTCACTGGTTGACTGACTGGTTTGGTAACAGTTGCACAGCAGTAGCAACACGATAAGTTGCAAGGTTGTTGCAGCAACACAATCGCAACAACAAGAAGAGATCAGTAGCAGTGTCACACTGCACTTACGAGTGAAACATTCCCGCCAACATGATCTTCTCATTACTCGACAGCTTTGCTCGCCCAAACTTTATGGCAATTGGATAATTTTCACTGTCGTTGATAACGTCAAGAACGTCTCTAACACAGCTGTCATTCTTGAGCAGACGGCCGTCGGCCACCTCACCATTGACAGACAAGACTGTGTGACCAACTGACAACCGACAAAAGAACTACAGTTGGCTCTACTGTATCAGCATGACGAAAACTACGGCTGCACCAGATTCACAATTTCTAAATCATGGAGCTGGATCTGGCCAGATTTGTGAACACAAATCTTGCCGGAGCCAGAGCAAAATCTGTAGTCTGTGAAATAAAACAGATTTAAACAGAGAGTTAAAACAAGTCGAATATTATTTTGACTAATTATGAATTAACTATACCCTCGGTATTTATAAGACATCTGCTCGAGATCACAGCAAGCATGAGATATGCAGTAAGCAAAGCCACACAATGGCAACATCAAACAGAATGTTTCAAAACTGACTAAAAATGCAGTACAATTTACTTGAATTCAGTGACATATTGCAAATGTGGCCAAAATCCAAGAATCCAGCCAGAATTTTGTTCGGAGCTAGATTTGCAAAATGGCCTGATTTTAGCTGGAGCTGGAGAGCAGACAAAACCCTGAGTTAAAACTTGCGAGCATCATATGGTGACTTCATCCATGAAGTGTCAACATGGAAACAGTACTCACTGTATGCTGACAGTGTCGGGTTTCCCCAACATAAAATTACTGAATCAGTCCGGTCCAGTTTTTTCAAGATCGCTGTAACTCTAGTCGTCATGTGCTTTGTCAAAGTGTGCTATTTTGAATGACCTTCAGTGACTTCTAACACCGAGCCCACCCACATTCCCATGGATTATGGGCCTTCTGTTAATCATGGCCTTAGGCACGTGCCTATATGGCCTAAGCATTAGTCCAAGACAGTACTCAGTTGTCAACAGTCAGTTCAAATTCAGACAATTTAGGGGAATTTTAACCTTTAAAAGAATACCTCATCTTATAGGTTATTACTGGGATGGCCCACTCACTCACTTAGCTAAACTGTTTATTGTCTGTCAGTGTGGGATAAAAGATGAGCAAGGGCCAATATGTAGTGATGCTTTGCTGCTGTTGAGTAAAGCATACATGTGTCATTCAACTGTGAATGAATATTTGGGTGGCAGGTAAAACTGTGTGATCCCTCGTTAAGATGATGATACATCATACCTGAGCACTTAGTGGGGGTCATATTCAGTAAAGCACTTACTTACTTGCATATTTCCATCACATAAAATTATATGAATACAATGCACTTCTAGAAACTTGAAAAAGCTCTTAATTTTATTCAAATTCAATAGGGTCTTATCATTAAAAAATCAAAACAAGTCACAATCCACTTACACTGAATGATATAAACCAGTTCCTAGCAACTTTTTACCTTTCACTCCATCCTTCTGTCCAAAAGATACAACAATTTTTCCATCGTATGTTTTTAGTGTGAGCTCTAGTGGAAATCCATAGGTCTTCTCAACCTCCACTCGCGGCATATTATGGTCATACTGATATATCAAACCTCCTGCTCTGTTAATAATGTATACACCAAATATTGCCATGTAATACTGGTGTCATACAGCAGAGAACATCCAATGACGAAGCTAAACAAGAGATGCTCCTAAAACAGACATGGCATGCATCAGTTCACCAAAGTTGCTGTGCTGGAAGATTAACACTTCCAGTGGTGTATCATAAATATTAATAAGTTGAAGTTTTCAGTTTTCACATATTTTTCTAAAGTCGTATGCATGTCTTTGATAGTTTCCGTATTGCTTCAGAATTTATGTGTCCAAATTTTCTTTGTTAAATTTTAGCAATTTATGTTGGAGTCCAATTTCTACTAGGACACAGTGTATAATATTACCTTTAGTATGGGAAACTTCAGTCATCGCCAAGCTTGGTGCTATGGCAAGGTCATACAATCCCTAAATAATTTTATATGTTTCAATCATGTCACCTCTATAATAATTGGTGGTATTAAGTGTTGGTAATTTAGCCTGCTCAGCAAACTTGCTAAAAGGGCTATATGTTTTACCTTCCGTAATTTCTTTCTTTTTTTAAAGTCGCTTGGAGACTAATTATCTCAGAATCCACTGGACCAATTTTCACAATTTTTTCACCAAATAATAGGTATTTGTTTACAAATGATTGGATGATTGATCTGAACCTCTTTTTTCGATTTCTCAAGTGATGATGCCATGGCAACCAATTATAGGGCAAAATTGGGGCACATAGGCTCATCTAGCACAATGGTATTCCAAAACGGATTGCAATATCACCATTTCGATTCAAAAACATTCAATGACAATATTTAGCTACATCCTGTGCAAATTTGATGAAGATCAGTCCAGTAATACCAGAGATACAAGGGTACTGTAACATGCATCTTTTTGGATGACGTGGCAAAAATATATCCCACCAAATACTTCAGCAAGTACTGGACCAATCTTCACCAAATTTTGCAGAATTGGTCGACATATATATGGGGAGTATTAAATTTACGTAAGTTTCATGGTAGCCCAAGGGATGTTGCTATGGTAACAATTAATTTTGCAGCTTTTTTCAGACGGCAAAATTGACCACCTTCACGCTTTGCTCTGGCATTTGACAACGGATTGACTAATCGCTATTCTGCTTTAAAAAAGATAACATGGCAATGACTCAGCTACTTTTTACATCATGTAAAAATTTGGTGAGATGCCGATCATGGACCCGAGTTTAAGATGTAAGAATTTTTATGGCCGGCATCATTAATTTTAACACGGTTAATTCAGCTACGTTCGCTATGGGCGGGACTGCTAGGCACTGTGGTGATCAATAATTGGGTTGTTTTATAAGTACTCACTAGTTATGGCCCTGCATCGATTTAGTGGCCAATCTCACATCGAGTTATTTGCCAGCTGCATTTTAGTATACACCAACATACCGGCATTTGATATATGTTTAAACATGGGTGTCTGACCTATAGACACTGCAGTGTGACGTAATGTTTGTTTACATACCAAACACACCGTGTTTTATGTGCGAAAACACGATAAATTACACAGTTAAGTTGAAGATAACTAGTTGTTGATGATGAATCTGATCAACATTTGGATGGACTTCAACGTAAAGTAAGTAAAAAATGTTTTTATACGCAACGAGAAGAGAATTTAGGTTAGAATTTAGTTACCGCAAGACCGGGGCGGTCTTCACCTGCCGATTAGGTCTACTGGAGGTTACTCCAGACCAAACGCCAATCAGACCCAGACCTAGAATCGGTTCTAACTCTAACATTCTGCATTGTGACTCAAAAACACGACAGTATACTTTTGTTCGTATCCTTATCAAATGCAAACCATGTTCACAATTTTTCATTGATAGATTAACCCATAACGTCGTTGGTCCAGGTACCAACAGACTAATTACTTTGTTTCCCTGAAGAGCGGTATCGTGCCAACACTAATCATCGGCATGTCAACAGTGCAGCTTGCTGGTCGGCCATCAGTTCGTGTACTGATAAGGTCAAGCATGTTGCTGTCTTGTCAGTCAGCTGCATTACGGACTGATGCATGTCAAGTGAGGCCAGCAGTTCAGCGAGATGAACAGCATACCGGCGATAATAACGTTTGCCTGGTATGTCACAACTATCTCAAACAGTGCAGTCCTCGAAAAACTGCTCTGACACAGCTTGACTGCCAGGACGATAAACAACAACGCAGGCGACAGTAACAGATGCAGACTACATTGAAAGTTGTCAGCTTGATGTCGAACACAATGCGATTGGCAGTAAAGCAGTTGCCGTAGATCAGCGTGATGCCACCATCACGAGTTGACATCATCGACCTTGCTGCCGCGTCAGCATCACGAGTGGCATTGACAATGGAGTAGCCTGGTGAAGCTGATTTCTTGAGCGGTGTAGTATCAAATATCTTGCAGTGCCAAATAACTCTCATCTGCGCCATTGTGCGTGCGCGATCTTGCCACTGTTCTATTTATTTAATATTTATTTCTTCGGTTACAGTTACAGTTAGGTTTAAGGTTAGGGTCAGGGTTAGTTGTAGGGTGAGGGTTAGCTTTAATAATTGACACATGTCGCGCAAATCTCGTACTACGAGTTATTTCGTACTGCGACGTATTTGGCATGACACCGGCGTTCAGTTCCGTTCCGGTTTTCACCCAACCCCTCTTAGTGACTTTGATTTGAGTTTAGGCTGACCCTTTTTGAGATAATCGTTCCGTCCTGCAGCGCGTAGTTCCATACTCAAGCGAAATTTGTTATGAAATGACGTAAACTTACACTATAATTAATATTATAAGCTACGGATTACAATACAATATTTATTTATTTATTTACATTACAACCAAGAATATTTATTATTTTTCTTGCGACTTGCGATGCGTAAAGCCTAAATTCCACGGGAGCAGTGCCCGACACTTGTTACAAGGATGCTACGAAGATGTCGTAGACGCAGACGTAGGCGTAGAGGATGTACTGGCGCAGGCAATGTGCCTCTTTGTCGCGCGTGTCCGGCGACTTCCCTGTTTAGCTTGCCACGCGCTTACGTGATTGGTCGCTCGGCGGTCTGCAGTGGTGCTGTCCATTAGTCTAAATTACACGAGCTAGGCCTATCATCCTCGTCCGCGACGTCCGACACGCCCGATTTTCTCGTGACATGTTAGCGACATGTTCCTCGTGACATTTTCTACGAGGATGCTAAGAGGAAACCGCTCCAGTAACGCGCGTTCAGTTCACACTGTGCGTGCGTTGCATGCGCTGCGCTACTGAGAACCGGCATGTAGGCCCCTAAACGGCCCCTAAACGATATACAGGGGCGTCGATCCATATGGGACAGTGGGGACATGTCCCCCAATATTTATGAAGGAGGGACATCCATGGTAATGTCCTCCCAATATTTTAGAAGTGATGTCGTTTAGGATGTCGACTCGAGTGACAGCAACTGTTGTTTGTTGTATTTTAACGCAAATATTATGTGTAGTTTCACAAAAAAGCTTCAGCTTCAGCTTCAGCTTCTGGGGGACTTCGTCCGCAAGACCCCCTACCGGGGCTCCGCCCCTGACCCCGCTGAAGGACTTCGTCCCCAATTGCACGACACCCTACCCGGGCTCCGGCCCTGGACCCCGCTGGGGTCCCCAGACCCCCAGTCGTCTTTTTATGTCCCCCCAATAATCCTGAGATCGACGCCCTTGGCGATATGCACCTTATACTGTATTTTTGTATCGTAAGTTTGTGTTTGTGCACAATATGCACTTCGCAGACAGACGGACAGACGGACACTGACATCGTCCTTCTGTCTGTGACGGAAGTGCATTGTGGTCACGGCAGTTTTTAAATGTGATGTTTTGTAGTTGAAGAATTTCTACTGCAAGCGTGTTACGCAGTCCCTCTACATCTTGCGCTAAAAACCAAACAATCATACAATTAATAACAGAGAAGCGGCTTAACTAGCAAAAACCAATTATTATATAACTAAACAATCCTTATTATTAAGAGCTGTAACTGTACAGCCAGTAAAGATAAATACGATTTCATAAATTAAATAAAAGCAAATGTTTCATAACTAGAAATGCATGGCAAAGTCTAGCATATAGCCCGCTCGACGCCGTAGTATCGCCCCCTAGCAAATACTAATGAAACACACTTACTTACTGATCGTCGCATTGCCTAGCAGCCTCGCCCACTACTGAACGTACCAGAAGTTACCCCAGAACAATTTTCGACATCGACTGTACAAATTCTTGTTTTAAACTCTGGAGTCACTGAAACGAATCTCACCAAATTTCTACAAGATGTACAGAAATGATTGCCGATTACTATGTTGAAATCAAAATTGCGATCTTCCAATCCGTTTCAGAACACCCACGTGACGAATGAAGATCGTCGTCAAATTGCGGGCGGATGGCGGCAAAAATTGCGCGTTTTAACAGCATAAACTCCGAGATTATTGGACGAAAGTTCACCAAATTTGTACACGATGTAGCGGAACTATTGCCATTTAATCCTTTGAAAGCGGATTTACGATCGGCCAATTCGTTGGCGAACGACGAAACGAAGAGTAAAGGTCGTTCCTGGCGATGTCTGTGAACATCTCCCAAATGTAACTGGTTGCCATAGCAAAGTTGTTTGGGCGACTGCCAAACCAATATCGGGATAATCATCCCCACCAATACGCCAACCAAACCTGTAAAGTAGGTCGTCAAGATAGGTCCAGTTTATTCTGAGGTATTTGGCGTGATATGCCAATTTTTGCCGTACCGTAGCAAAAGGTGTTATTGGTTCAAGAAAAGCGACAATTTTTCGACTTTAATTGGTTGCCATGGCAACGTCCCTTAAGAAATCGAAAAAAGCTAAATGAGATGAACAAGCCTTTAACCCGTCTACCAATCCTGAAATTTTTGTGAAGATCAGTCCATTAGCTTCTGAGTACAGGTGTCAGAAACTGACCATTCAAAATATAAAAAATAAAGAAAAAACATCGTCAAGTTTGCCGAGTTGGCTAAACAACAAAGACCAAATCAGCATTAGCTATATACAAATATACGCTATACACGCAGAGTAAATGCATTACATGAATAATTAATGCATGAATATGTTCAAGTCAACCGAACCAATAGTTAAAGGTTTTCAGTGGCCTTCACCTTCATCTTTTTCTTCGTCATCGTCGTATTCCTGGGGATATGCTTCCGACGACTTCAACGGCTTACAAATCGACAGTGATTGCAGTTGCACAGACCTAAAGTCAGTAGAGAACACTAAGAGGAAGTGTCAGTTGCCAGTCAAATGCAACCATCGGCGTGCTGCTCCAATGACTGGAAGTTTTAGCTTCATATATGCAGCAATCGATATCTCAAAAACCATACCATTTGACTTTTCCTAAGGTGATAATGTCACGTGACATTCGTTATAACGCGACGCGGTTATCAGCCACATTACAGTCTTCTTTGGCATAATTTTCTGAATAACTTTTTTTCTTTGCCAATAAAGGTTAACACTGAACACAGAAGTAAGTTCGTAGCACCAGTACACATTAATCAAAAACGAAGGAATGACAATAGGGCCTATAGCTCAAATTCTACTGGTTCTAGAAGAGCTTCTTGCCCATCGGTGATCCGTCCCAGTGTAATCGGACAATATTCTTGGGAAATCTGACGTACTCGTCCTTCCAGACTGTCATCAGCCGACACATGTTCTCGTTGCCTTTCCCGCTGTTGTGCAGACCCGGTTCTCGTCGATTGATACACAGACAGTTCTCCTTGCCGCCCGTGTAGACGTTGAGGTTACTGTAGACGGTGTAGACCTGCTCGATGTGCATGTAGTGAATGAACCACTGTGTCCACATCGAGTTCTGCGAGCCGGACTTTTCGAACTCGCGGTACCACTTGCTCGGCAGGGCGTCGGGCACGTACGGACGAAAGTGCGGGTAGACGGAGGTCTCGTGTTTGTGAAACCAGTCCTGAACACAACCACCGCAATGCTCTTGTTATCTACAAGTCTCAGCTGCTGCAGACGCTTAGTAGTAAGTAATGTGACAAACAGATGACAACCGACGGTCCACTATTGACAACACTCGCGACTGTCGACGAGCCTAGCGATTTTTTTCTAAATCCGGAGTTTGATACGAATTTAGGGGCAAGTCCCGTTGGGGGATGTATGGCCAAGTGGCTATAAGACGCTGTATAGGGCGCGTCAGTTATATAACAATATATCTATGTTATTTC
>Ga0209782_1001124_pt1 | contig 13469 bp, 8 predicted proteins | sample WorMetmaBAHAMAS1_FD_187390 | JGI IMG/M metagenome (GOLD analysis project Ga0209782, IMG submission 187390) | Marine gutless worms symbiont microbial communities from Max Planck institute for Marine Microbiology, Germany - Inanidrilus... | ecosystem: Host-associated > Annelida > Digestive system >... | reverse complement strand
GGAATTGATATGTAGCCAAAAAGATGACACAAAATTGCTAAAATAGTATCATGGACCAAACTGTTGTTAAATCAGTGCGTTATAAACAAGCAGTGAAATAAAAGAACAAGTTATCCTTCATTGTTTAAACCTAACTAAAATGACAGTACCTATGTTCAGTTTTTACTAAATTTGTAGAAGTTAGCTTTTTAATTTCAACAAAAAGTCAGATTTCTGAACCTGATCATGATGGAGTGCTCCGATGACAGCCTTGAGAACAGCAATCTGTGTTTCCGCTGATACTGGAAATTCCTGTAACATCACCAAAGCAGCAACTTGAAAGGTGGCATAAACGGTATTTTCTGAGATATTAGCACTCATTTCCCCAAAGATGTCATGTGACCACGACCATGACCACTTAAGGGAAAGTTTGTCATCCTCAGAGCTAATACTTCACATGGCCAACTAGTGTACAAAATTTTAAGTCTCAAGCTTTGGCCATTCAAGAGATATTTTAAGGAGTATAAAAATTTAAATGCATACAACATCTTGGAAATGTTCATGTGAGGGAACTTTCCAGTTATGGAAAGTATTTTATCCATTAAGCATGCTGCACATGCATATTTGTGTTAAGATGGAGAAGGAAAGAGATGAACAAGGCAACTACAACATGAGTAATGATTATGAAATGTTCTGACTGCAACGTCTCACTGCGCTGTCCAAGATGTACAAAAAGTGACCTGCATCCAAACTTATGCCATAAGCATTGCATGCTACATCACTAAAGTACCGGTACTTTGACAGCAAACTTAAGTCAGCTGAAGTAAGCATTGCAACATCTACTAATTGTAAGGCACAAAATCCCACAAATTTAGCAAATATATGCACCCAGTATTAAAAGAGTACTCAAACTGTACATATTTAAATTGCACTGGACTGTACATATACATACGACAATTCACATTACAAAGTTATCCGTCACCAAGTAACTTCTGCACATGTTACGCTATGGACCACTTGAAAGATTGATAAAACAAACCGCCGTTTGAATGAGGTCTTTTATTCCAATATTCGCTGCAACTACGCCCAACACTTCACTGCTCATCAGGTGAGCTGCGACTGACCTGAAATCAAAAACAAATGACTCGACTGTCAGTAAGACAGCAGGCCGACTGTATGTTGAAAATTTTACATAATTACTGACCGCGTTAGACATGGGCGTGATGTGGAGAGGAGCAAAGAGTGTAGACAACGATCGCCAGAGATGGAGGAATCTCGTTGCCCGATGTTCCAATGAGAACTGGAAAAACTAAGTCTAAGGATAGAAGGTAATGCAAACGCCTCCATCCTTCTGTCTATCCATCCATCAGTTTACACTCATTAACCTTTGAACCAAGTGACCTTTGACCTTGAACTTTTGCAAGTGTATGGGTCATGGCCATATCTCTCGTTGTAATGAAGGTCAAAGTCAAACTTTGAAAGTCTACGTCGAAGGTCGAAATGCGGTTGGTGGACAATCCTCAATCCTCAATCAAGGACAGTTTTCTAGTTATTCTATTAACTTTAAATTCCTGCCATTACACAGGTTAACTTGTGTTAGCCTCTTCCATCACTCCACATCTAATATGTGGTTCTTTGGGTGCATCTGAGTCTACGTCCTAAATGGCGCCTCAATCAGTTTGGCGGTTTTTGCAGGGTTCCTGAGTGTGACTAACACACACAGACAGACACACAAACACACAAACAGACAGACCAGATTATGTTAAGTTATCTGTACTCTGTAGCAGCAATGCAGCAGCCTGTACCTATGCATTGGGTACTTCCAACATGGGCTGAAAATACAAAATATAAAGACTATCACAAAGTCAAATTGAACATCAGTAAACAGTGTGACCCGCTGTAAAGAAGGATATGATAATGTCAAGTGCAGAGTCAGGCACTCACTGCCAGTGAAATATCATGAAAAGACCCAATGATATAATGCTGTACAGGTAAAGGTATTGCACTCCTCTGAGGAATTGAACTCATAATTAGGGGGATATTCAATTAAAGAATCTGGTTTTGGATACATAGTGAATCTGAAACTTGATTCAGTAAAAAACTGCATTCTACTAACAATCTGAATCTGGATTCGGATTCGGCAAATCCTGCTTAAATCCGGTGTCACCTGCGATGTGACGTTTGCGATGCAAGCTAACAATTATAAATGATTTAAGAAAGACATCTATAGCAACAACTGCTGCAAATCAAACAGCATCATGCTAGTGAATAATTAAAATGTGCAAAATAGGACCGAAAACAACATAAACAAGCAACAGTGACATCATATTATATCACTGTTGTATTCGATTTGCCATGTAAATGTGAATCCAGATCCTTTAATCGAACATCCCCTAGATATATCACCCCCTCTCCTCTGATAGACAACATCTGAGTTATGGTGTTTGTCTGGAGGTAAGAGGGAGATTATCAGAACTGTTCTGTGCTGTATTGTATACGACAGTTGTGCACAATCATAAGCACACTTAAATGAGCAGTTCTTACAGTTCTCTGGATTGGGTTTTGTCACACTGGGTGCATTTCACTGTGCATAGCCTAGATTTAGTTGTGTTTATCTGTGTGTGTTTTGTGCTTTTGTTTTTCATACTGCATATATGTTGTGTTATTGTCAGCACAGTGGGGTGGATCTAGTGGGATTGAAGCCCAGTCCTTAGAACCTCTCTTCCTTCAGTGCTTTGACACTATTGGTTGAGTCTTTTGACCTATAAAACCCGTCCGAGATATGACCTATAATGTGTTTGGTGGGACGTTAAACCTTGCTCAATCCAATCCTAGATATACCATAGAGTCTGTGACACATGGCTGGTGCGACGCTGGGAAGGCAACAAGACGGCAGTGCTCCCACCCATTGACAGCATTTATTTGCCATACCTCTGAGGATACAAAGCTGAGTCCTTGCTCAACAGTGTGAATATACGAGACTTTGCTTAACTATTTATAGACTGCATCTGTAGGTGCTAGCGAGTCTGCTATAGGATAGCAGCGAGTTAGTCAGATTTTTTAGTTGCATTATGTGAGACAATGGAACGTGTTCAATGGCTTCTTTTCCAACAACGCCTGGGTAAGCCAGCACCGGAAAGGTTAAACATTTGAGATTTTGATGAAAAAAAATCGGGTGACAGCAGTATCATCAGCAGATCATATGCAAATCATCTGCAAAATGATCCAAGCAGATAAACATGCCAGCAACTTCACTCGAATTTTTTACAGACCAGATGCAGTTCCTAATGCCCAACAAACAGCATAAAATCACAGAAGCCAAATGTGCCTAATGAGCGATAAAAATTAAATGAAAAAATTCTCCTAGTTCTCTGTAAATGTTACAATTTCACTCCGCAAATGTAGGACAACAAATGTAACTGTAATTACAAAAACACCCGTAATGCGGTTATTAACAAACCCGATGTAGCGTACAGGAATCAATGGAAAGCAGTGTTTGAGATACCGTGTAATATACTGCACAGCCGAGTTCTCACCTGTCAGCATACAAACCATGCAACTCGATTCAGCTGTCGCGTAATAAATAATGCCGTAATATAAGCATTACTCTTCCATTATCAAGCGCACATGTTGCAATGCTGTTGAGACACTGATCTGCAGAGGTTTGCAATAGATAGAATTTCGTTACTATATGCACACATAACTTGGTATTAGTACAACAACAACGGAAACTATGGACATATTTTGTATCACTACAGCAAGTTATGTCAAACACTAAATTTTCATAGAAAAAACTAAAATGGTGTCATTCGTGTGGCTATGTAATGGTAAAGATCTATGGTAATGTTACGGGATCACACTGATGTCAGCCAAAGAGACAGACAGACAGACAGACAGACAGACAGAATTACGACAGGATAACTAACTCAACAGGAAATCACGGACACAGGTTAAACACCTCGAAGTCTGCATCAGTATTATCTAACTCAGTATCTCAACAGCATCGTGCATTAAAGATCATTTTATTGATATCACTATTAAAAACATTTTCAAAATGCTGTCCAGATTTCAGCTTTCATTTCATCACATTCCAGCTACAGCTTAACAAGTGCAATTTGAATATGATGAGGCACCGTACATCTCAGTGAGGTCCTACACATCACAGCTGTTTAATGACAATAACAACAACAACAGCAATTATAGCATAATGAAAATTATAGATACATGTGTTGGAACAGATATACCAGGCCAGTATACAAAGATACACAGAGGTTTTAGATAATGTGAATTTACAATTCTCAAGTCACGGCAATGCTGTCGACATAAAATGCTTTTAACTAATATACGAAACAGCAATCAGCATGACCAGTATATACTGCCCCATCTACTGCTGAAGTGGATTCAACCATCGTACCGAGCTGTATTAACTCCTCGTTGTCTTCAAGCTCAACCGGAGCCTCTTCCACCTCCAAACCTAGTGTGCTGCGACGCTCATTCTCCTTAGCAATATATGATCTGCACAAATGATGCATACGTCCAACACACATATAAACAAATGCGGCATGAATGAATACAACAAGAAGCTCAACTATCACTGACAGATCCACGCGAAACTCTATGTCAGTTGAAATCTGGTGAGCTGTCTGTTGCAAGAATATGCTTAACCCCATAATTGTTTTCTGCGGATTTCCGAGACAAATCAAAGTAATAAAGTTTGAGCAATAATGCAAACAGGTTGCATGTGCAAGTCAGTCTGAGGAGTACTTTCTTCAACATTTGCTGCTTATTCGGCAAGCTGAACAATTTTGTGCATGCATCCTTGGACAGCAGGCTCAACTCTTGCCCGCCAAGCGTGATATTTTCTATGTAACAAACATCTCACACTGACTGCTCACTTTAAGGCACATTCACACTCTCACAACTAAAATAAACTCTGCTGAACTAATTCTGAAAATGATAAGAATTCACTTCAGTTCAGTCCAGTTCTGACAATGAGAATGATCCTTATGTAAGCTGTACGTGTTACAAACAAAAATATGTACGGGTAAATCTTCAAACATTTTTGACAATAATGTGCAGCACTCAGCCACCTCACTGATAGTGTCATGGACCACTGTGGTGGAATGACAAAAATTCACATTGTAAGGAATCAACAGAATTGTCGATTGGTTGAAAAATGCAAGTCCTACCTTTGTCATCTGTGGTAAAAGTGATCCTTTCAGAATTTCATTAAGTATTTAGTGTCAGAAAACTAGACTCCACAGGATATCATATGGCATTGTTTGCATGTTTTTATTTTTAGCCATTTTGATAAAAGACTGAATTATGACGGACAAATAGAGAGATACATAATAACAGTATATACCACGCTAACATAGTGTAACATAGGTATAAATCTGTTACATATCAACCACGACACATGCGATGTATTACATGTTAAAAGTTCACCTTAACTACCATCGAATAACATAGAGAATGCAAACCTCATGATAAATGCCCTTTTCAATGTGGCATCATTAAATTCCTCTCCAAGTCGTTTGCCGAATGCATAAATTTCGGCATCATAGTTCCTTACAATTTGAAAATCACACACCATATGCTTTTATAATAAAATGCTATGCATCAAACTGCAACCATATCACAATATCACATCACATCACATGGAGACAGAAGCAGGCCTCCAAAGGCCTCTTTATCTGAGAAATATAACCATAATGCTCGTATATAATGCATAAAATACTGTAACTATATTACAATAGTGCGGTTCCTGATGCCATGGAGATCTGCTCTGTAATCAGAAAGTACATCCTGATTAGACCAAAATCTGTCTAACCGGTTCTTAAAGTGTTCACTGTTTCAGCAGAGACAACATGATCAAATAAACTGTTCCATATGGGGATAACCCGGTTAGTAAAGTTAAATTTCCTTAAATCATAATGACAGTGATGTTGAATAAGTTTATATCTATTTCCCCTAGTCCTAGTTGACTGGCAACAAATTACTCCCAAATTTATGGCTGCTAGCCTAACATTCTGTCACAACTAAGTAATGACAACCAGCATAGGATAGAGAAACTGCAGCACAAGTAACAAACTGCATAACGCACACAATTTATGCAAGGGATATTCCTTCTCAATTAAACAGCAACTACAATTTATACCAAGATGTCTGAATCTAATTTGTTGCGGAGACCTATGTTGCCAAGTCGTATTACACATGCTATTTATTATAAAGTCATCTTCTTCTTAAAGCAACAGTAACTTAATTTCGATAACAGTTAAGTAACGCAAAACATTAAATACTCAATATAAACAACGTGCAACTAAGGCATACGATACATGTTGGTAACTAAAATGTATGCAAGAATACTGGCTACAATGCAAAAATTACACACCAGTTAACCCAAACAGAACGTGGTCTTTCCGGTTCTGGTCCTTGATCCAGGCGTCTATTATACAACGATTTCTGATATGGTCTCAGCCACTGGCGCCTGCCACGTACCACTGTAGTAATACACCAACAAAAGAAATGGTGACAACTGATGCCTATCACTGATACAATTATGACATCCAGAATAACAACAGATACACCTAATTATCGGTCCAAGTAAGTAGAAAATATCAATCATGCAGCAATTGTGTTATATGCTTTTCACAAAAGTACATAAATGACATCTAACTAGTAGTCTACATTGAGTTAACACTACACTATTCAGTATATACTGATTAAAGTCACACACGATTCCGCTCACGCTTAACACATTCGTACTTATTCTCTGGTGGTGATTATGCCAATCAGCGGTGGTTCTAGCACCTCCACTTTTGGGGAAGTGTGGGTTCAGGGGTCTCTGAAGGGGGCCGGTTAGTGTAAAAATTTTGTCAGTCATATGTACAAATGCAGTTTTTAACATAAAACCAACATATATCAGTAAATTTTCCTCCCAGGTGTCCAATTACACTTTAATACCGAAAATTTCATTTAGGGGGAAAGACCTCTGACTGGGGGGCCGTGGCCCCCTGATCCTCCGCCCCTTAGAACTGCCGCTGGTGCCAATGTGTGAATCATGCTCACTTCCATTAATAAATCACATTTTAGTGGAATGTCCCGGTACGGGCTGTAAAGTTGGCCCTGCCTGTTTTGTGAACGGCCCTATGGAAGACGTAAGTGCACTTTAACTAATGTTATACACAATTCGCCAATAAATTTCAGTCAAATTCTGTACGACGCAAGCCACATGAATAACTATTGAAGCAAAATTTAATACTGAGTCAAAAAAACTCAACGCCATTAACCGGAACCAGAAAGCAAAACTACTGCCTCTAGTGATAGCCCTGGTATTCAATGGAAGATGAGGTGATACTGTTACATCATATGTTGTGTAAAAAAACTCAATCCTATCACCTTGCAATTGTCTATTTTAAAGTAGAAAGGTTTAAGTGAAATAATCTATCCCCATAACAACAAGTAATTATAATGCTGTTCTTGATGCAATTGTCATGTGTTTGTGTGAGGTATAATGGTAAGTTAACTTGCTTACATACTTAAATTCTAGATCACGTTTACAACTACAAGTATCTGGTCCTGTTTGGAATGACACTGGAGCCCACAATTATACCAATTAATGGTCCACTTGTTCTTGATCTTAACAAAGGCTCGACTTTTGCCGTAATATTCTGAAACACTCTAAACATTTTAATTCAGCGAAACACAACAAACGTAAACAAAACTTCATTATCTATGCTCAGTCATAACTTTTTATATATTCTACGCAGATTCTACCCTATGTTAAAGGTGATTGGCCAGAATTGATCGAAACGCTATTTGATTGGTTGACGCGGGTGTTTATTTGTTTTGAATGTTGTGAACAACATGGAACAACAAGAAGTTGTAAATAGTGAAAGCTGAGAATTCATGCAGAACTTTGTCGAATTGTTTGGTATATATATTTCCGTTAGAGTGTAGAATACTAGAGGGTAGTTATAGTTGAGTTAGTTTTAATTTTGTCCTATAAATAGAAAGGGTCTATCTAATACGACATATGAAACAACCTACACAACAGAATTTTCGGAGTCAGTCTGGTGTAAAATAAATAATGCTGAAGAACCAGTTGATAGTTGGTGTGGGTGCCAGTCAACTCGTCATGCGTTACCTCGGTATGTACGGCAAGAACAAACAGATAACAGATAGAAGCAATTCAAAAAAGAGCCATCCACATCATCCTATTTTTTTCTAGAGGTATGCCGTTTATATTGATGTTAACTGGCGCTTTGTGACTTTTTGTAAAATAGCGCCGTATATAAATAGTCTTACTTACTTACTTATATTATATATGTGGCTGAGATTGGTTAAACTGTGACCGAAACCTTGTTGACTGCAAGTGTGTGCATGTTATTGGACTGTTAATCTGCTTCATGTTATGGAAATGTAGGTTGCGATGAGTGAGGTGGTGGATGCCAGCGGCTGTCTACAGTCTGCTGGCAAGAAACGACGGTCGTGGTTTGAGAGCGGTCATCCAGTTTGCTTTAACATTGCTGTTGAGAGGAACACTGAAGATGCTTATGACGGTGACGTCGCCGAGTTGCTTCTGATGCCGTTTGCGAAGCAGCCTATTGTGGACTTTGGCACAGTGGCAGTTGGAAAGAAGAAAACACGGCCGCTGTGCATTCGTAATCCACAGGATTTTCCGCAAGAGGTAACTAAGTTAGATTTAATGCATGTACATGTAATAATCCCGTAGAATTTCAGTTATAATATGCACTCCTGTTCATGTGTAATATGTATGCCGACTTTTGGTCCTAATTTGTGTATGGAGGACTTTACGATATGTTTGCCCATGTACCGGTACATCATTTGAGAATGACACATTGTGTATCAATCAAGTGTTATGACAACTATTAGACCATCAGCAATTTTGACGACCATTTTAGCTGAATGAGATTACCTAACTGCCTTGTGTATATAATCAATATACAAGATTTTGTTTGTCTTACTGGTCTTGCAAGCTTATGGATATCTTAGTGTATAAGCCTAAACCCATATATGTATAAATGAGTGGCATATGTAAAAAGTATATGTATGTGAAACTGTAACAGGTGTCATCTAGTGTGCAGTGATTTTCTGTCCATATGTTTTATGTTAGGTTTCTGTTGAGAAGTTTCCGTACAAGAGTAACTTTACAGTTGATCTGACACAGTTTACCGTGGATGCAGACAGTGAAGTGACGCTGTCTCTGACTTGGGCACCTGTTGAAGTCGGCAGCGTGAGGGAAATAGTGCATATGAGAGCTGACCAAGCATGTCGTCTACAGTTTGTTATCATTGCTGCTGCGAAACGCGATGTTAAACGCACAAGAAAGGTGTGTTCGTTCGTTTGTTCTGTCAGGGGTGGCGGTAGACTGTTGGCAGTCTTTTGACTTGCCTTCAGCCACCGCCAGCGCTGAGGCCTAGGCCTGACCCAGTGCGCTTCCCCTCTAACTCTGGGGCTTGTACTGTATATTTATAGAGCCCAGCTTAGCCGGCGTGTTTCTCTGGCAGGGTGCCAAAGTGCGGCCCTCTTATATGACCGCTGGCCCCTGCCATCTGTTATCCGCACCGGCGGCTCTCACCACACGCAGATGCCCCCAATCCGCATGTGATGGCCTGTCACATTTGAAAGAGGACACAGGCGAACCCTCTGTACCTGCCCGAGAATTTAATCTCATAGCATGCAGAAACCTGACTCGACATGCCGACAGCGGCTGGAGTCGAACCCACGCCACCGAGCTAGCCAGCCAGGCTCACTGCACTGTGGCTCAGCGACAGTGTTAACCCACTGAGCCACGGAGGCAGGTAAGAAAGGTGTGTTTTTAATGTTAATTACTGTGTTCAAATAGACATGATGTTGTCTTACAGTCTGCATCATTTGGCCGCATTGAAAAACTAGCTAGTGCTAGATGCGGCCTATTGCTATTCTGTGCTTTACATTAAAAAATATTTGTGATTGTTGTATTTTTTTGTATTTAACGTTTGTCAGTTTGCCAAAGTAAATATTGTATGCCTTCTGTGCTTAGACACTGTTGGTTAAGACATCTCGAAGAGTAACCAGCCTGTAAACATAGTCATAAGGTGTTGTCAGTCTAAAGCGAAGTAAAATTCATTTGCCTGTGGGCCAGTTGTCAGTCGATGTCATTGCCACCCTGTCATCTCTTTCTTCATTAAAATACATAATGGTTTACATTTCTGGTGGCATTTTACCCCGGATGTTCTGGAAAAAGGCACTAACAAATATTGTTTTATCATCAAATGGCATGCTGTTTGAATTACTTTCAAATGCTGTTGTGTAGTTTCAGAAATTAGTGTCTGCTAGTATCAGAAAGCCAAGTGAACCAACGTTTGCTGCCGTTCCAAATACTTGCACGACAATTCTTCGTAGTTGTTATTCAGAGGACAGTCGGCACAGCAGTGAACTGCTCGATGAACTGAAGGAAAACATCTCACCACTGAGACCCAGTCCATCGAGACGAGTTGAGAAGCTGAATGCACTGAAGAAGAATGTGGTGGATCTTGAGAACGGTGGCGACCAGCTGTTGATTGTGGAAGACATGGGTACGCCATTACGACGTACGACGTTTATCAAGGACACCAACCGATGTAGTCCCAAGTGTGTCACTCGGACACCGGAGAGACGGATTGTGAATGTCGACGGTTTCCAGAGCAACGTGTCATCTCCGCCGGCAGTTCCTGATTGCTATGCAACACCATTGAGGAGGACAACATTCGTAAAGAATTCTCCAAACTTAAAAGCAGAATGTGCAGGTGCAGGACACTTCGAGAGCAGTTTAGTATTTGGAAAACTGTCGAGAAATTTGGAGCGGAGTGCGGAAAGCGAAATCACTTCACATGTATGTTTAGACTCAGTGCCAGATGAGCCGTCTGGGAGAACAAGTAAGATTCTCAGGCAGCATCAGAAGCCAGATGACCTTTTGCGTGATGTCAGTAAGTCTCCACTGATACTGGAAGATCGACTGCTTCATTTGCAGGATGTGAGTCAGTCAGATAAACCATTTCCCGAGAGACCAAGACGCAGTGTAGCATCGAGCCGATGCAGTCCAGGTGAAAGTGAATATCATACGGCTGTAACTACACCATACGATCAGTCATTTTCTGAAGACGAAGACATTGACGAATTTGTTGACTCCCATATTTGTTCGGAAACCATTACTGGCGACTTATCTTTATGCCAGCAGCAGCTGGCATTAAAATCCAGCACCGAAGTTACTTTTACCGGTAATGATTATGTGGTGATGGAAAATATGGTTGTGGAAGATTTAAGTAAGCTTCCATTGAATACTGCTTCTGTCAATTGTGTGCAAACTGATATTGTGACGTCTGCAATATCTACGTATGAAGTTTATACTGAGGTTGTCTCAGAAGTTTTGAAGTCTGAGAGAAATATTACTGAAATGTCCGAATCGTCATGCGTAGAGGAGGTTAAGCGTAATTGCACGTCTGCAGCTGTGAACACAGTTGAGTGTGAACAGCAGATAGCAGATTTTGAGCGTGTTGAAAACGAGCATCTCTTCTTCCATTCATCCAAGAGCCAGATTGATGACTTCCAGTATAATACAGATATACTGTCCAATGATTGTATACCTGCCGGTGATGATGATAACTATTCAGCCACTGGATACGATGCCTACAAAAGACTATCTTCAACACCAGTATTGAACCACGAGAAAGTAAATGAGATTGGAACGGACAGAAACTACACCGCTGTACCTGTTGTTGATAGCAAACTGCCTCAAGCAGTCAACACTGCTGTTGAAGTTCCTGTATGTGAGGCACAGACAACACATCTTGCTGATTGTGAGCCTGGAGTATTTCGCATTCCATTTGAAAATGACATTTCGTGCAGCTTTAACAGTAAGGTCTGTGCTACACCATCATTTACAGCAGATATGGCTGAAGACACTGAGAGCTATAACCGGACGTACAGCAAGTCTGCCAGTCACAATTCCGTCACTAATCTGTCTGGTTCACGGTCCGCCAGAGCCAGTAGACCTCTGTTTACTGATAGCATGGTCGGCATTAAGTCCGCTGAGGATGAGTCCGATGGTGTTTTACCACTCAGTATGACCGAGTCGGGTTATCGTGAGACCACGCTTGAACAGCCAAGAGCGTACCACTTGCCTAAATCGGAACTCTTACAGTCATCCCTGCAGTTGTCCAGAGTGTGGTCAGATGGTGAGATGTCTGTGATGGACACCGGAGTGATTTCTCAAGTCGGTGGTCAAACGCGGCATATGATCTCTCCAGGGCAGAAGCGTCAGTCGCTTATTGCTCGGCTGCATGATGACACACAGCGTCATTTCACTCAGTCCAGTCATGCCGTCGTCGGCATTGGACACAGCAAGAGGGAACACCTTGAAAGAGATAGCAGTCCAGTAAGAAAGCGACCTCTCATTGCCGTCTCAAAACCAAGTACGTGTTGGTGCTTGCTATTATATTTCGTAGGAGAAATGACTACTTGATTCATCAGATGAACATCAGATACAGTTTGAACACATGATCTGGCTTTTTTCAACACAGTAATGTTTGTGTTTTTACTGGTTTTTCTGGTGTTCACTGTTCTTACAAAAATTGTACTGATTGATGGAATATTGGAGTAATTGTGTGATTTTCAGTTAAGGAACTGGCAGAGAATGCACATGGAAATGTCCAATCTAAGCCAACTAGAGCACGTCGTACTGTGGTTGCTCAGTCAAAGCTGACCCTTGTCAAACGTCCTGAACACAAGCCAGGTGATGCGTTATTTACTCGCTAGCCTGTCAGTTCTCTCAGCTTGTTTGTACTTTGCTGCCGCAGCGTGTACTTTATGTGTCATAAAAGTAACTATTAAGCAACTGTTTGAAGCTAACTGACAGTGTTATTTCGGTTTTATAGGTTTCTGTAGTCGTGTTTTTATTCCATTCTCATAATAGTCATTTAGTTTTTAGTTTTTACTTAATTTTTGTAACTAATTCATAATCCAGTCGATCATTTTGATTTCTGTTCATTTCTCACAGTCAGTATTACAGTTATTTTTGTGACTATTCTTAGTTGTTACTGGTGCACTGTTTACAGTGAAATATTTGACATTCTCATTTCACAACTCACTAGAACACAGCAGTCTTCTCTTTAATAAATGAATCTGACCACTAAAAAAGGCTGACAGATGAGCAGGTTTTGATGGGGACGCTCTGTTGAGCACTGAAGAAAAGCTTTGTAAATGAAGACGAATCATAACGTCATAGATTAGATTGCATTAGCAAGCAGATTGCACTGATATTGTTTAGTTGCCATGCATACCTAATGTTAGTGTTAGATGAGAATTTACTTTATCAGTGTTAACAACTTCATATGTCTTGTTGTGTATGCGGTAATGTGGCAGTCAAACAGCCGCTCCTGTATGCAGCCAAGAATAAGTATTATGACGAGCGTTGGATGGAGAAGCAGGAACGGAGTTTTGTCAAG
>Ga0209782_1001123_pt1 | contig 13471 bp, 6 predicted proteins | sample WorMetmaBAHAMAS1_FD_187390 | JGI IMG/M metagenome (GOLD analysis project Ga0209782, IMG submission 187390) | Marine gutless worms symbiont microbial communities from Max Planck institute for Marine Microbiology, Germany - Inanidrilus... | ecosystem: Host-associated > Annelida > Digestive system >... | reverse complement strand
CTGAAAGGGGGCCGGTCACCGGAAAAATTTTGTTGGTCATAAGCTGAAATATGCAGCATTTGACATAAAACCAACATATAATCACTAAATTTTCATCCCAAATGTCTGGTTACACTCACCAAAAATTTCCCTTGGGGTAGACCTTTGACTGGGGGCCATGCCCCCCCCTCCATAGAACTGCCCGTGTGTGTACATTTTACTGTGTGACGTTCTGAAGCAAATGATTGTCTGAGTGATCACCGACTGGTTTCATTCATTGCTACTGCACCTGTTCTTCAGTGTTACTGGCTCAGCAACATCAATGGCGTCCTTAAAAACCTGATTAAACTATTAATGGAAAACTCTGCAGTTAAATGCATGCAATGTGATTCACTGACAAACACCCTCTTTGCTAGAATTTTTGGCTAAGCCCACACTGGAGTTCTCTTGCCAGTGAAAGGACCATTTTTCCGGCACTGGTGCGCTGCACATGACATCGAGTATCGCGTGCTTGGACAATAAGTAAAAATAAATGATTCAGCACCAGAATAAATGCCAGATCACAACCAATCAAACTGGATCATAAATGGACAGAATATGAGAAAAATGACTGCAAAGTGTTATCTAATAGGTTGCGTTAGAAGTAAGAATCCTTAAAGTACTGTCTTTAGTGTGCAAACTACATCGGCCTTTCAGAACCATCTCCTCGTGTACCCGGGTACACAACGACAGCACTGGCAACATAACGCTGAAAGACGAATTGGCAAGCCGACATAAAACTGCAGCATCCTATTTATCAATCATGCTTTTGCTCACACTTATGCCACTTGCAGTACAGATGTATCCGACAGCTTTGCATTACAGAACAAACACGGCTTTGCCAAGCATTCTGACTCCACCGACACCACAAAGCTGAGCACGACACTACTACTAGCACGACTAACTAACGGCTTGACCTAATTGCAAGTGACCCAACCTTGACCTACTTGTCTCCGTCATCGCTGGTCCTTGAGCATGGAATCAGATATGATAGGCAACATCGCAAACATAATGAAATTTCTGACACACATAGGAATGACAGTGCCAAGTCAATGAATTCACATCACATAAATGTTCTTAAGCCCACGATAGAACAAATAATGTGTTAGGTTACGGACCTTAAATGAGAAACATTACAATGCATCAGAACATGCAATTTTGAGAAAAAATCTCCAAAGGTGATAAATCACTGATGCCCACAAGAACAGCGCCATGGGAGACGCTAGAAAAATTTGCAGTTCTAACTAAATCCAAAGTGTAAAAGGCTCACAGTTGTTTCTGTTTTCGAGAAAATAATAATAACAATACGTACGGATTTTATTTTGAGAGATGTTCCATTGTCAGTATATGTATAGAGAAGAAAGCAATATTGTACGCTTCTTAGAGTATTGAAAATGTCTGGGCACAGTTCGATAAGAATCTTCCAAGTTTCAGGCTGTTACACATATGTAAATGAAAAGCTCAAGTCTAAAAAGTTTCCTTATCGCACATGGCTTCAAAGACAATACTAACGAACGACAAACCGGTGACCAACTGAAGCTAAACAGCAGCAACGTCAAAATATCGCAGAATTATTGTGATGCTGGTATTAACATCATCAAGTCAAAAAGCAGAAAAATACAGCATCGTTGAGCGCCGGCTATCCACTGTTTTAACACGCCGCTGAAATCTTGCAATTGCAGCAATGAAAATAATCGTTAAATTTCGCACGATCATAAATATATACTGTTGTCGATAAAATACAATGAACATTCAATAAAGAAGAGACACACATATACATGCTGCAGCTATAAAGCAATCCCCCTGATACTTTTTCTAACACTTCCGCTGTTCCCAAAAAAGTCAAAGGATAGCTGAAATTTCAGCAAAAAGTTACAAGCAAGTTACTTTTTTTCAGTCGGACCCTGTATATGTGTGGAATGTGCGTTGACATCAAAAATATTTATTTATCACACTGTCAACTATGTACAAATAAAAAACCCTGCGTAACGGGGTGCATGCATGATACGTCTAGCACGCTCGGAAGATGACGATGGTTGAGCATTGACTACACCGCTAGTTGGAAAAATAACGTTAATATTTTACCTAGAAATGCACTCGGGCAAGAATGATCAGCTGCAAGATACCTGCCGTCAGGACCCCAGAAAGCCAGCGAAATGACAGCACTCGAGGTGTGTAAAAAATACTCTTGGGAAGCCTACAATTCTGCTGCAGTGTAGCAGACTCATGTTTAGTGAACAAAGACAAAATTTTGTCAGTATTTTCATCAACACATTTAATTTCTGTGCAATTCTGCATTTATATAATAGAAAATGTGGCAATGGTATCTACGGAGAGAGTGAGTGAGTATATTCTAAATGGCACAAGAGTGCAATGCTTCGTAGCCGACAGTGGGTGGTTGAATTGTTGCTTGTGCTATAACAACGTGGGGAGTAGGTGCGGCATCCAACTATTCACGCCAATGCCCAGCACGAATGTTTTCACAGATGCCGGAGGCTTTTCACCACTTACTGCTAATTGCGAAGGATTTTACTGCTAATTCCCCCTCCCCAAAATGCTGATTTCTGAAGCCGGAAATGTACACTGATAAGAAAATGAGTGGAAAAACGTCAAAATGTGCAGTCAAAACCAGAACTGGACACAGTTTTAGCTGCCATTTTGGACTGGAAATGCACAATATAGCACAAAAATAATTTCATAATCGATATTGGATTATAGTACCCAAAAGTGGCATCGGAAAACTGGAAGTAGTTTCAAAAGTGCAGAGAACTGCACAAAATACCACAAGAAGTGTTACACAACGTGTTAAATTGGCAGTTTTAAAGCTCAATGTCAAATTCCAAATTTCACCATCAGACTGACCTGAAAAAATGTAAAAAAAAATGCCAAATGGTAATTTTCACTGCCAAATGCCTCCAAAAAATACCAAGTTTAATACCAAATTTGTTATCCGGCAACGAAAAATGCCAGTTGGCAACCCGTTACGAGCACGCATTTGGCAGAGTGTACCCATCTTGAGCGTTCAGGTGCACAGTGGAAAGAGAGAATTCAGCGGTCATCAGACCAGGATCCCAGCAGTGATCTCGCAGCTGAGTGTTGAAATGGCAGCACCGTGGCCGCCAGATAGCCGGCGCTAGAGCGTTTTTGAACCGGTCACCGTAATTGATATAGTCGACTTAGGGCTAGTGTTGGCGGACAACGCGTGGCGACTAGTAGTGAGGTATAACTGAGGGCGTCGGTTGTCCATGCCGGCAGCGACGTACGAAAAGATGCATAGAACTGCGTAGCATATCTGATTAGCCTACACGCACACACACACACACACACACACACACACCAGTTTCTAGTGCATTTACGACGGCATACATCTTCAGACGTAAATCCACTAAAATGTAACAGGAAGTCATAGCTTGAGAGTCAAATTAAATCAGTTACATGCTTCTCCCGAGACCAAGTGGCCAAACTCACCTTTGGCACATAATGACTGATTGAGTTGAGGTTTAACATCCAACTCGACAATAAACAGATTATATCTGAGATGCTCTTGTCAGCCAATCTCTTGTCTAATACTGAGAAAATTAAAATTAAAGCCGGGAGAAAAGACTGTAACAATATATAATAAACCTAGGCTAACACAAAACCAAACCTATAGACTATCAAATACAAAAACACAACAACTTAAAATAAACCGATACAAATTATTATAACCCAGGTTCAGTCACCCTCTACGACATCCGGCCGGAAAACAAAGCGGAGCTATTCTCGAAGGAAAAGATGTGAGAAAAAGTAAATAAAAAAAATATGAACAAGAAAAAAGGAAGCAAGTTATAAGAAGCAAAAGCAAGTGATAAGGTGAACAAACCTAGTACAATCTATATAGTGCCACAATCTAGTACTTTTCTAGGGCGCATTAAGCCCTGATGCCCGCAAAGTGTTGGCACATATAGACCTCAGCATGACAATATGACTATTACCCGTATTCAGGTCGACTAAATATCAAAGTCGGTATTTGTGTCACAGACTTTTAGTCAAATGTCATCTGCAAAGCATGTTATGGTTAGCGCTGAATGCTGATGAAAGCAGTTCAATTTTTGAAAATAACAATCTCTCCATTTTAGTAAGTTAAAATGACCTTGGATGGTTTGTATCCATTTAAACAAACCATTTTATCAAATTACTAATGACAAGTGGACATTTTCAGTGTCGTATTTTGTACGCCATTTTCTGCCAATATCTCAGCAACTATTTCTCACTAACAAGCTCTCAGGTTGAGCAGCAATATGCTGCTGCAGTTAGATACAAAGATTGACACCTGTATCTATGTGAGCTCAGTCACAATAAACCAATCAGACGGGCTCTGAGCAGCAAAGACATCCTGCAGCCCCAGTCAAATGCACGTCTGCAAACTGCTGCTGCAGACTGGTGCCTGGCAACACAGCAACTTATCTCTGCCCCACTGTAGAGAGTGCGAGGATGGAAAGATGAAACAAAAAAGGGGAAAGGAAAGCATGCAGGGCAATAAACCTCTACAAAGTTCCGCGGGTGAAGTCCCGTATAAATAATTAAAATGATAGCAAAATAAAGGCAACACAACACACTACATTGAAAGTTAGTGACATTATTTTTTTAAAAACACACAAGATGAAACAAAAATAACAGCAAAAAAAATAAACAAAACTACGACAAGTAAGCAAAACCAACCAATATATTTATGTACAGAACTCAGTGAACTGCAACAGTGGCGCCATCTACTGAATTATGATGCAATGAAGCAGCGAGAGGCGCATAATCATCGACATCATCGTCAGGCGTGCGCTCATCAGAACGGACATTTGGCAGCGTTAACTGCACGGAAACGACACGATGGAATGCCAGCAATATCTCGTCGGCCTGACACCATTGTCCGCACAACCAGCACAAAACATAGCCCAAAACATGCCCACAACAGCACACTTGCTGGTAGTAACATAAAAAATAAACAAATATACTGCAAAATATAGCAAAAAAAAAACAAAATGTGAAATCTGCAAAACGAATTTTTGCAACAAAATAAAATAACACTAACATTTATACACAAAACAAAAATAACTAGCTGTCTATAACTAATGCTCTAGTGGCCATGTATTCACTTTGTTACTATGGAGACATAGTGGGGATGTGCCTATCATGTAATTTTGTAAACTTGTACACGAATCTTGTATGCATCAAGTCGCCAAAATGTCACGTTGTTTTACTGGCTGATGTAGTTGTTTTATTATTTTTAGCAATGCATTTTGTTACTGCCGTCATATTTGTATACCTTGTAAATGTGTACGATAGCTCATCGTGTACACATTTACACGCGCACATCTCTAATACATTGACGGAAGCCGAATCCAGATTCGTCTAATCAAATATCACCTTACTGCATCAAAAATCCTGGTATACAAAAAACATGCCAAAAACGATGAAAAACTGAAAGTACAAATGTACCATGCTCGACTTGTAGCGACGAAGAATCACTTTCCCAGTCTTGGGATCTACGGCATTGAAATCAAACATTCACTGATGACTGCTGTACAGCTATTATTATAATACATCATCACACAGACACCGAACATGTGCACTAAATGCAACAAAAAATTAACACTAATTTAACTTTACTGTTACTTATTTAAGAATGCAGAATAGGTTGATTATTAACCTGTTAAACCAAAATATACAGTATAGATACAAATTAAGAATAGCAACATAAACTTTGTAAATGCAACATTATTTGGAGGTACTGTAATAAAATTTGTAATAGCTAACACTTCCTAGTAGTGACCTGACACTGTTGGTCTTGTGTAATGAAACCGGTAAAAACCTGCTACAATTCATGTGCATGCTGCAACCACAGTGGCTAGTGTAAAGCATTGGTCCGGTGTTTGTCTGTCCGTCTGTTCCATCTTAGCAGAAACTAACTTACCAAGGGGCAGCAACCAATGCACACAGTGTCATTACAACTTTCTGCTTGAGGTCCGATATATCGGAACGTGTTCAGAAGGGTTGTCTAACAAGCGGATCTGGTCAAATCTGGAGTAGCTCCATAAAATGGACGAGTTAAAATGAGGACAGTGAACCAGAACAGACTGTGTGTGTGTGTGTGTGTGTTAGCGTGTAACTGAACCACATAAAAGAACACACAGCTGTAAGTATGTGGAGATTAAGTTGCTCACTGTTTAATTTAAATCAGTTTAATCATGGGATATTTTTACCTAAATCACCGTGCTTAGTTATGTTATTTGTGTAAACAGTCCTCGTGGGAACAGCAACGTCCGTTGGATTAATCCACATGATGATGACGATGCTAACAGTCAAATCTAAACGGAATATGTATTAACTGCTTGAACTCAAGCACTGCGTGGCAAAGGTAAACATCTTGGTCGGCATCAAATGTCGTGATAACTAACTGCTGGAGCGTCTGCAGAGAAAATAGTTAATTGCAATGCATATAATTAATGTAGTTAAAGATGACGACACAAAAACCACTGGTGCAGTCAGAAAATTGAGAAACAGCGGATATGATTTCACAATGATTAACCACAACAGGTACGACACAACAGAGACAAAACACGACACAGAAAGCTCAAGTCACGTTCGTCACTTAGAAACATTCAATGCCATGTATTATTAGATAAGCAGTATCTATGACTAGGACTTTTGTTGAGTGGGCTGTATCTTTTGTTCCTGTTTCGTCTCTTTATTTTAAAATTATTTCTTAACAGTCCAACTTCTAGTCAAATAATCACAGAATATACTGGACCAATCTTCACCTAATTTTCATGATTGGTAGACACATAAGAGGGGATGTTGTTTTGTGTCGACTGAAACATGTTGCATGGCAACCAATTCTGGGGCCAAATCGGCAAAACCGGCTCACCTCACCTTCATTCGTCACACTGGCATTCTGAATTGGATGAAAATATTGCAACACAGATGGGCACAACAGCGGCGATCATTTGTCAATGTTGTGTAGAATGCATACAACAGGCATCAGAGTAGTATTTAAGTTAGTTTGACCACGTCGTTAGGTAACCACTAGGCACTGTGTTGCCCTATATTATTTTTTCAATACTATTTGGCGGGTGGCGGCAGTGCTAGACTAGGTGAGCTGCATGCCAGGCTCTGCCGTGCATTTTATAGCATTTTTGTATGTGGCTTGGAACTCGTTGGTACCTGTGACTAGAATTTATCACATCAGACTAAAACACCTGACATAAAATGAAAATCTACGCGTATAACACAAGAACATCACAGACAACATACACTGTTTACAATTTACAGTATTTAATTTCAATTTTTTTTAAATACAAGTGTCATTCCTGTTTATTGTAAGCGAAATAAATGGCCTGTCAGTGTTGTATTATTGTCAAACATAACCTTCTCGAGCTTAACTACTATATCCATCTTATCACTGGCATCTTGTTGTTTTTATTTGAAATAAAATAACATAACTATGATGATAGATGTGTCTTACAAGTAAAGTATTAATGTCTTCCAAATGAAGAAAATTTCTTTAAAACTTCACAGAAATACAAGTAGAGTTCTTTTGAGTGTGTTCTGCTTTCAGCATGCATTTTTAGCAATTTGTCACAAGATAAAATATTTATGCTTTTTTATCTTACCATACTATTAACGCCACATAATGCACATTTTATTTTGCTTTATATTGATTTTATTCTGCTTTATATTTTTTATTTCTTTCTCAATATATGCATTTTTACCCCGCGATGCTATGCTAAGTACGGTATATGCCGTCGTCATGTGTCTGTGTGTGTGTGTGTGTCTGTCTGTCTGTCTGTCACACTCCGGTATTGTATGAACACGGCTGAACAATGTAGGATCACGCAAATAATGCCACACAATAGCCCCGGGACTCTATGTTTTCTGACGCCAAAGATCATGGCAAAATTCGAACGAGATCACCCCCTACAGGGATGACAAATGCAAGTTCAGTGGGTTAAAATTGGCCACTTTCGACGAAAACGCTCTATAACTGGAAAACAGTACAAGACAGATATGCATAGCTTCTAGTAAAGCCGAATAGGAAGTCATATGTGCTCTATCAAATGGCTATGTTGCTGATGACCTTGGGTGAACCCTAATCCCCCAAACCACCCCAATTTTTGCATTTTTCGGCACCTTTCATATCTTTGTAGTGGGTCAATGTAGAGATTTCAAATTTGGTACACAGGTTGGTCGCAGCTAGTCCCAGCATACGGACTACAAACCGTCCCTGAAAGAGGCATGGTTACGTCACGTAACTTATTTTTAAATTTGGCTGCCACATCCATATCTCAGGAATGGCTGAAGCTAGAACTGTCAAATTTTGTACACAGGTGGGCTATATCAAGTCTTACCAAAAGAATAAACAAGAGGGCCTAGCAGTGGCTAGCATAGTGCGAGATGATCCCTCCACTCTTCCTGGCAAAGATCTCTTCACTCGCACCTACTGAACTATAAATAGTTCAGTGCTCGCGCCTGCATGCACCGCGTCCACAATGCGCGGTAAATTGGGATCGGAATTTGAAACCTAAATTAGCCATAATGCGCCAATGCACTTCCGTCACAGACAGACGGACACTGACATCGTAGCATAAGCGTGAGGTGTATATATTACATCTCGCGCTAAAAATCACCCCCAATAGCGGCGTGATTATGGTTATGTGACCTATTTAAATTCTTAGTCCCACCTACAATATCTCCAGAACAGCTAAAGCTAGAGACTTCAAATTCTGTATAGTAGTTCATCAGGTGGCAGGTTAGCATTGGGATTACAAACTGTCCCTTGAACGGGCATGGTCTCGGTCACGTTACATCTTTAAATTTTCGGAAATAAGCAACAATATCTCAGAAACGGTGCAAGACAGAGACATAGTTACAATAGAAGACAAATAGGAAATCATATATGGACTATCAAATGGCATGATTGCCGATGACCTTGAGTGAGCTTGTAGGTCACTTTTGTTGTCAGAAACCTTTCTAATACCTATAACTCATAAATAAAGTGCGATTTAACTACAATGTGTTTATGCATAAATTAGAAAGCACCTGTGGCTTGTAATTTAAGCTTCGTTGTCAAATATGAAGGAGTTCTCATGGCCACAGGCAGTCACGTTTTCTTCAAAAGTGGTAGTATATTGAAAATGGTCCTAGATAAAGACATTGAAACAACAGTCCACAAACAGGAAGTGATATGCCATACGACCATTTAATAGCAGTAACTGTGTTGACCTTGGTGTATGTCAAGGTCATTCATCGATTGCAAGCTTTTTTCTATAATGAAAGCGTGTCGCGCGGGGGGGGCGCAGTCCCTGTCATAGCAGAGCTTCTTGTTTGTTGTTACTACTATGACTCACGGTGAATAAAGATTATCATCAAACACAGTATTGCACCACATATAAACTTAAAAGCTTTTTAAAGGTGATATGGTTTTTCACAAAATTGATGAACAGTAGTTTCTAATAGCTTACTGCAACATAAACAAATTTGCATAAGATTTTGATCAATAACGTCGTAAAATGCTGACAAGTGAAGTTAATTGTCTTTTTCACTAGGTTAGTTATTCTTGGGCAATTTCCGTCATTTGTGACATCATACCCGTAGCTTGTTTTGTTTACGTTGAGATTCCCTGTGTAAAGAAGTCTGTTTACCCGTTTTTTTCCAATAACGAATATTGTGTTTAGTTTCTTTTGCTACTTCTCATCAACAAGAAATTCCTAAATGACCTATACTCGGCATTTTCACTACTGTCAGTCAACAGATGAATGGCTGCGTTTTTTATTCCAGGACTAGATTAATTTAGTCTAAGACGGGACGACTTAGACTGGCTTAATGTGCCCCAGCATAAAAGAACGACACAGTGTTGGAGTTAAATAATTAAAATGCTGATTTACTGTTATCATTTACCTGTAACCAAATATCGAAGACTATTATCCAAAATGCTTGGATGTAGTAAAAGAACTACTAAGTACTAGGGCAGATCGCTCTAGAACAGTCTAATGTAATAAAAACGTTACTAAATATTCAGATGTTTTATTATATAAAAGGAAAACGGCCAGCTGTTTACTTTAACTAGAATGCCTAGCGGTATATGGTCGTGCCTCTATGGGTGAATCGTGACTACTTGACTACTATGGATGTGCATTCTGCGTATTGGAATTTTTCCGTCAGCTTTTAACACATGGTCAAAAATTTGACCCTAAATCCTTATATGAGCCTATTTAATTTCAAACTTTGCACCTATATTTGGTCAACAAATATCAATTCTAGACCTCCCCTTACATTGGACTTTTTGGTCTGTCTTGGTCTGAACTTTCACCCAATGGGTCGGTCGGGCCAGCGACATATTTTTTTTTGTCACGGATGGACAGAAGCATGACTAATTAAGTCGCGCCTCGCAGTGTGCGAGAGGCGCGACTAAGAACCAAAAAAATCGTTGCATATCATCTTTAGTGTCTTTGAAGTTGAAAGAGTTTGTGAAAGAACATTGCTGCAGTGGCTGGGGCACAAGCAGAACAAAAGACTACAGACAGATGACAGGTCAGCACTCTAGATGGAAGAACAGACATAAAAGAGTACATGACAGCAAGGACGGACAAAGTGACAAGAGTATCTGAGGACAGGATGCAGGCAAGTATGCTCAAAGACAGATATGCATCGGTGAAATTCAGTCCACGAGTTTGCTAGGTCTTCTTGCATTTGAGATTATACTGTAGTAGTCGTCACACTCAACAACATGCATGACAGCACATTAAAGCCATCTGCACAAAATAAATGCTGCAATAACTTGCAGAGCCTCTGCAAAATACTCTGCAAGAAAATGGGTGGGACATATGCTAACTGTTTTCACTCTCGCATAAGTGACATCATACATGATATTGTGCATGACGTAACAGATCTCGCCAGTGCACGACGTGACGTGATTGGCCGCAACATTAAAATGATATGTTACTGATGCTGTTAATATGTGCAAGTACGTGCAAGTTTTTGTAACATTTTTATACGTCGTATTTATTTTATTCAATTCTTCGTGTGTGGACAGGAAAGTGCTACGAGATGCAGACGACAGATGTAGATCAATGCAAGTCACGGCGGCATGCACGGCACATGCAACAACGGCTGTGCATTTATGGCTAGTATGCAGTCGACATCCTCGCGTTACTGATGACTGAAGCCAACACAAAGACTGGCACATAAAGTGGACATTCTACATTCCTGCACTAAATAACGCCTGATTCTCTACCGGTTTACAATATCACTCAAATGGAAATTTCGACAACCAAGAGTTTAGACTTTTCGTTTCATTTAATTTCAAGTAATTACACTTCAAATATCTGCTACAGATTTAGTCAGTAAAAATAGTAATTTTTTTTCTAATATGAGAAATCAAACCACTTATATTCATTCTTGTCATACAATATTTTGCTAGCATAATAAGTAAGTTTTAAAAAATCTTCCAAAGCTACCTACAATGTTTTCAGTAACTTTGGCACCCAGTTAAGTTATTTCACCAAATACTATCACAGGACACACATACACTACACACCATAAACATAAAATTAAGAAACAAAAATAAACTTATTATTTGAAAATTAAACAAAACAAAACAACAAAGCCGGACGGAATAAAAAACAACTGTGCAAGAAAACGTAACATAACAGAGGAGCAGTGAAGCAGCTTACCATATTCTTCTAGTACAAACACACCACCCTTCTGCGTGAAACATTTCCTGATACGACACAGCTCTATAAAGAACTGAAAATGAACACAAATCGTCGCCCAGTGAACTACTGCTACCAGTGAATGACAATAATAATAATCGTGAACACAGGCACATCACTACCAAAACTAGCTCGATCGGCCCATCACTAGTTGGCCATTATGCCATACACACACAGCCATTAAAACCACCACAACCTGTTCTGCACCCGCAATCATGACACCTCTTCAAGACACCAATTTTTAAAAAGATTTTAAATCGCAGCACCAGAAATAAAATTTTAAGACTTTCAAATTTGAAACTGAGGAAAGAGCACATGATTTTTCCAGTCCAAACAGCCTCAACTAGAACGATATATACATATTTATGTTTCAAAGCAAACAACAAAAAGATTTTTAAAACAGTCGGCAACATATCTAGAAAAAACACAAATATTTTATATAAACAGACAAAATCATAGAAGGCCAGTCAAAATGCTATAAACATTGGGATTTAATACACAAGTTTTACAAACTCCAAAAAGGCACATGAACCAAATGGGGCAAACACGATTAAACATTTAATTCAAAAATAAAATGACATCACAAAATAAAAAAATAATAATTGACAAAAATTATCAATGATCACTAAGATAACGATAAATGGATAACATATCAGAACCAAAGGTGAAAACCCACCATTAAAAAGTAGCGATGTTTCCTATATAGCTAGAAGTTTTGACATTAGTTTGCCCACATGCCACAGTGCATTAATCGTACTACTATTCTGCCAATTTGTTCTGTTGGTAGTGACTACAGCTGTCACTGTAAAGCACTGCACTGTCTATCCTGCCTCAGCAGTCCAGATACTCAAACCAACTCACCAGGGGTCACCACCAGTGCATGTTTCAGCCCTGTGTCCTAGAACCAATATATTCGTTAGACATTTCTCTCGGACATATTACACACAAGGCCACAGCTCACAACAGCAGAACGTCTGCAATAACAACTGTAGCAGTTGTTTTGGGCACAAATTTTATGACACATTAATTATCATTATCTGATCATCAATGGAGCTTCCTCCAGATATCTGCTCAGAAATGGAATCTGTGTAAAGGAAGATGGCCAGATAAATTGCAAACAATCAAAAATAATAAACTTCCTATGCAGTATGATCACACTTTAGTGGCCAGGTTCCCCGAAGGTCTAGAACAGGCCTTGTAACTGGTGGAGAAGGATTTATGTGGCCAGATGATTTGTCTTCAAGCCAGACAGACGATATAATTGAAGCACTGAAGAGATGCCACAGCCTGCTCTTTAACTTAACCAAACATTGTCTTTCAAAATTCTCTCAGTAAATTTGTAACAAATGTGATCATTAGAGACTCATCAACATCTTAAACTGTGCAAAATATTCCGTATCCCCAAAGAATTGTTTCTTCAGACACTTGTGAGTGGTATTTCTCTGCTCTACACGAAGATCATTTTAAAAGTTTTTAAGGTTAGTATGATTAACTAGAATACCTAGCGGTATATGGTTGCAACTCTATGGCAGCTTTCCGTCAGCTCTCAACACATGGTCAAAAGTTTGACCCTAAATCCTTATATGAGCCTATGTAATTAGAACGTTTGCACTCACATTTGGTCAACAAATAGCAATTTTAGACCCCCTCACATGGGACTTTTTGGTCTGTCATGGTCTGAACTTTCACCCTATTGGTGAATTGTGGGG
>Ga0209782_1001122_pt1 | contig 13473 bp, 8 predicted proteins | sample WorMetmaBAHAMAS1_FD_187390 | JGI IMG/M metagenome (GOLD analysis project Ga0209782, IMG submission 187390) | Marine gutless worms symbiont microbial communities from Max Planck institute for Marine Microbiology, Germany - Inanidrilus... | ecosystem: Host-associated > Annelida > Digestive system >... | reverse complement strand
CCTTCTCACAGAGCAACAACACAAATTCCCCACTGGTACACTATCCACCCCAAAATTGCCCCTTTCTGTGGGGGAGATCTCCACCCCATGCACATACTTAAACACATACTTAAACATCCGACCCATCACCTTCAACGACATCCAAGTTCGCACAGCCGATTTTCGACAACTCACCGGACAGACAGACACACGTACAGATAGACAGGAAAATTTCCACTAACAATAGACCACTTATGCTATCGGACTGTGGAGACCCAGGCTACCGCACCGCACGCAGAACACAGACGCAGCATGTCTTGATGTAGCGTGGCGTGTGTTGTTCACCACCGTGAACTGTGTAAAAACGGCTAAACCGAACAAGATGCCGTCGGGTCGTGAGTAACTCACGTTGGCCTCAGGAACCAAGGGTCCAGATCCCCCGAGGGAATGAAAAATTTTGAGGCAGCATGTGCCAGCGTGTGGTAGTGTAGCGACTGTGCCGCGCTGCATGGGCATGTAGCGTATGTCTACCTGCAGCTGAGTGCTTCCGTGCAGCTAGCGCACTCAGCGGACAAGTTCATTCGCCGTTGTGAGCAGTGGCGATATGGCCTGTTTGCAAATTACTTTGGACAATCTTGTTATTTTACTAACGAGTATATAGCAATATAATGGGTACACTGTATTAAGACTCTTAAGACTCTATGTTACTGGACTATCAAGTTTACTGTAGGTCGAAATGTCTGCACATTTCATTTTATTTGCTGTTTAATGTAAACTTTTCGTTTCTTTGACTTGGTGCAAAATCAAAGCCGGGAGTAAAAATAATAAACAATAAATAAACCTAGGCTAACACAAAGTACAACAATTAAACCAACAAAATACAAATCATCAAACACAAACAATTAAAGAGCCAGGTTTACTCGCCTCTTATGACATCCAGCCTGGAAATGGAGAGGTAAATAATAAAGGAAAATATAAGCAAGAGAAAAAGGAAGCAAGTTGCAAGAAGCAAAAGGAAGCAAGCGATAAGGTAATCAAACACACAAACAATCTACATAGTGCCGAAATCTACAATGTTTCTAGGGTCTTTACACAACAAATTACAACAAAAGAGTGTTGTGAATGATAATTTATTGTCAAAATAAAGACACGTATAAAGTTTGAACTCACAACCAGAGACAGTCACACCACAAACAAGACGGATATGCAGTAGGATTGCCATCTCATGCTCACAGAAAAACGGGACGGTGCAAGGCCCGAAGGGCCGCAGCCAGAGGCCCGAAGGGATGAAGAACGAGGCCGAAGGCCGAGGCGGGGTTCTTGGGGAGGGTGCAGCCAGCCCCTTCCCCACCAGCTAGGGGGCCTGGGGGAGCGCTGTAAGCTCCCCCAGCGGGGTCCGGGGTGGAGCCCTGGCCAAAGTTGAATTTTGGTAAAATCTGAAGGCAAAAGAAGCCATCTGGTGACAAGTATGTCACTGAATTTTATGCTACCATAAGATCAGAAAACGGGACATTTGCCGTCCCGTTTGCTAGTCCAACGGGACGCGGGACAAATCGGCTGAAAAACGGGACGGGTGGCAACCCTAATATGCAGACAACCAATAATGTAGACAGATCGACAATAACGTGTGCAATGCGATAAAAATCGGGATATATGGGGCAATCGTGTACTGTGAATCAAAATGTGCTGGCGTACATGTAGGTATATATTTGTAGCTGCAACTTCACCACATGATGACTAATTTTAGCCCGCAACACAGAACACGTGCTATTGGGCTATTGCTATACAGGATGAGTCAAGTAACCCCTTAAGTCTTTTGCATATATTTCTGCTTGCGGCCGATCTCTCCAAGCGAAAATTTACCCAGTTGTCTGCAAATTTTGGTCCACTTATCTCAATATATGCGAGAACTGGAACACTTTCTAACATTAACCCCTTAATTTTAACAGTTCATTTTAGTTTACAGTAAGCACAAACTTTTTTTTGAAACAAACTCATGACATTACATGACATTGTATAGTGTCTGTCAGTAACTGTTATGACAGTGATCACATTTTATGTTCAAAATACCCTCCAATTTGCTGGCACACAGGCTTCGAGTTGCTTGCGCAAGTCCTTCACACCTTTCGCAATTCTATTTCTGCAGCAAGGCAGTCCAGATCAGCTGCAGTGTATCTTTCAACTGAGAACTGTTTTGCGTTTTGGCTGCCGTTTATGTTAAGCTTCCAGCATTGCTCCCAAAACATGATAATCTACATGTAGCAGAATGAGGTCAGGCAAATTTGGTGGCCATTAATCCTTGTTGAAGTCACTGCAGTTTGATTTCAGCCAGTTCTGGGTGACACGTTCAGTGTAAGCAGGTGCACCAAATGGCCCCCGAATTCATTAAGTTTTAATGTAAACTCCCCAAATTTGGTACACATCTGTGGATATAAGTGGCCTATTGCTGGGCACAATTTAGCTCAGACAGGCTTAGCACAGGCCAAGATATTGTTAAGAGCTTTTAGAGGGTCACTTTTTTGACTCACCAAGTACACATCTTGATGTAGTGTGGTCAACATACAGTTACAGAGCTCACAGCAAAACATTCACTGAACAAATCATTTAACCAATTAAACATACAAAAATACAGAAAATATGTAAACTGAATAAATAATCCACTAAAAGAATCATAATGATTACTGGAAATTACGAAACACACACTCAGTAGGTCAATCTCATGCAATCTTCAAAATACAATTTAAAAATTTGCAAAGTTTCACATTACAATAAATACAAGTGCATGTATGTAGGGACTACGTGTAGCACACTAAGATAATGACTGGTAAATCATAATCAAGGTTCTCACTCAAATCTCAAAATGAACATTCAGAACTTTCCAGGACTTCTCAGGACCTAATCTACCAAACAATCAGCACTACTTGACCACAGTTTCGGGCCTCAACCTATAAATGTGATAATTAAACAAGACAGTGGGTGACTTTATCTTACCACTTAAACTAAGTTTTAGACTGGTTTAAAACTCCATTTTAGACTAGGTTTAAGACCAAACTTAAGCTGAGCTTTGGTCTAAAACCAAATTTTGGGGTTTAGTTTAGACTTTTGTCAGTTTTGTCTAAAACTTAAGTCTAAAACTTAGTTTAAGCGCAAAGATAAAGTCACCCACTGTGAATTAAAACTACATGCATTTTGGCTTATTGTCAATGATGACAAATGTGAACGTTACAGTACTACTACATAATTTACCTAATAACCTAAAGCATGCGCGCGTTATCACATCATATGTCAGCAAATACATAATGTATACTGTACCTAGAATCTGACAGACAGTCTGTAAAGTACAGTTCATCAAATAATAAAACAAAATCTCCAAAAAACAGGACGCAAAAATTAACTTCTGACTAGCATTAAATACGAACCAATGATCAACATGATTAGCTACGTTAAATTCCCAACAATCAACATGCACAGACAATAATCTTATGCTGTAGACTGCCAGTTCCGCTGCAGTGTGTTCAGAAAGAGAAGCTGCCAGCTTTGCAGCACAACGAGTTCTGTCAAAACTGCCACACACAGCACTTGTTGGAATGCTTAATAACATGATATAAAAGCTATTATACTATATACACTGGCATTTGGCATGCAATCTTTTCTCAGCGGGCACAACTGCAAGATCCTTGTTACGTACAATGAACATATCAAAATGACAACAGGGCACGTAAGTCATTTAACGTAATATTATCTATGGCATGCACACTTCTAACAACTTCCAATGGCAACATCACCGGGAAGGCCACTTACATTATGAATAAAAAAAATTATTAATAAATTACCAACAGCTTATTCTAGGGATGATAATGATTAAAAATTTTTAATAGCTATCTAATTAATGCAAACAAAATATACAACCCTTCCGGCAAGGTTGCCGAGCGGGCTAAATAAACAGTGATGGGACCAATTCAGTAAGTTAACACCGAGACCAAGAACAAGACACCAGGTTTCAAGACGAAGACCGTGAATACTGTCTTGAGACCAAAACAAAACAGTAAAAGAACTTCAAGACATACGAGACAGTATGTACCCTCTCAGCAAATACATTGAAGACATCATACTATGCATATCATTGTTCGGCATAATAATTTTTAAATAATTATTTTTATGAAAAAAAAATTCAGCCACAAGTTCTGAAACTCCATTAAAGTGTATTTCCAGATGTAAGTTTTTAGCACGAGATGTAATATATACATCTCGCGCCTATGCTATGATGTCAGTGTCCGTCTGTCTGTGATGGAAGTGCATTGGCACATTATAGCTAATTCAGGTTTCAAATTCTGATCCAAATTTACCGCACATTGTGGTTGCGGGGAGGGGTAATCTAAACAACATCTCACGCTATGCTAGCCACTGCTAGGCCCTCTTGTTCTTATTTAATGGGAAAGCATAAGTAATGTGTTTTGCTCATAACTTTGTCAGATGCTGGGTAATTTAAAAAATTATTCACCTATAGAGAGAATTGAAAATGATTAGTAAAATCAGCACTAAAGATATCACAAAAGCTTATATGCATTTTTTTCTACACTATCTCAAGATATGTTTAAAAATGTCATGCACAAGAACTGAGCAGTCACCAGATGTCTTGAAGTGTCGAGACACACGACCAGAGAGTGGCTGTCAAGACGGAGACAACAAGCCACAATAATCATCATCAGCAAGTGAGACCAATACGTGAAAATACGAGACCAAGACAATGTTTCGAGACTCCCTTCCCATCATTACTAAATTCAGTCGTACTATTATTCGGTCTATTTATAGGAAACTGAAAAAAAAATTGCAAGCCTCGCATGGTTTACATAAATTTCAAAGTTACAGCCAAAAGACAACAGATTACCATCTTACTGCTTGTTTATGAACAGATCCTTAGACAGCAAGTTGCCACTAGAAGTTCGCAAGAAGTTGAATAAAAATGGACCCAAAATAAACAATGTGTTGTTTATTTATATGCACCAATAAAGAATGCTGCAACAAAGACATTAGACTCTACCGCGTAGGAATGCACGCGTGTACACAATAACGAACCATACACACGTTTACAAAATTAGATGTTAGTGTACAAGAATATGGCGGCAAGATAAAATTCAATGCTAAAAACGAAGAATAGACTTAAAGGAGTCAATAGACATTTTTGCAACTTACTGTAAAATTAATTGATAATTGGACAAATGCACTTCGTTTAAAGCTGCCGAACAGATGTCACAGGTGGCTGTTACTCACCATGATGCTATCATCGTAAGTAAAACCATTCAATTTTTGTTATTGGAGCTATAATCATGTAAAAGTTTTTGAAACATTTACAGAATTTCGTGTAAGTGTTTGCAAAATTACACGACCAGTGCATCCGTCCTACAGAGAGCCCTGGAATGATCAGGAAAGACGAAGTTTGGATGAACGATAGTAAATATAGCGCATCACTTCACCGAACGTACTGTTAGTCAACTTTATTGACTCTGGTGTTGAAGCATCCCGCGTAGCGTGACCCATAACATGGATCACATACAAGTCTTTCCATTCAATTATCTCTTTCCACAGCTTATCCCGCTCCTGCCAGTCCGGAGTCGTCAGTCTGTAAGGCTCCACGTGAAGTAAATCTGGCCGCTGAAGGTAGATACTGTATGCAACGCGAGCGCAGTTGTAGTCCCAGTCTTCCGGTCGATAGTTGTTGCGGTACGACTCGTACAGAAGGCGCATGAATGTCGAGCTTTTACGTGAGATCATAATTCCCGCAATAAATTTGGGCGGCTTCTCTTTGCCTAGCACACACATCGATCACAGTAACTAGAGAAACATGTGCAGTCCTAACCACTAGCAGTTGCACACCGGCACCAGCACAACATTTCACTAGCAACGTGTCATCACACACTATTTTATAACCATGTGACCTTGCAATCGTATTTTCTTAGCATGGCTAGAAGTTGTCATGGACTATATCTGCAGCAAGTTGATAGCTTAAGCCATTTTCCTTTTACAGTGCGGATACTAGTGATGTGATGATTCTGGTTTTTCAATGAACGATTGATATTTTCCATTTTTACTTAAATACCGTGAAATCAATTCAACTTCTATTTTCCTAAACATGTACAGAGGTAAAACACATACCGTCGTGCAGTAGGCCTATAACAAAGTTGCTATAAAGTGTTTGCAAAATTGCGTTAATCTAACCAACTAAAAGTGTGAAACACAAAAGAATTAATGCATTATAATAACTCTCCCAAAGTAATTAGAATCTACAAGTTTCTTGGCAAGCAGCATACTAACTATAACATCTATTTAAATGGAAGACCAGATGTCCATAATACTTGGCATGGATATATTATTTCTGATAGGAGGTTGTACAATCATTCCACCTCATTCGCCAGGTGACGCCAACAGCTCTAGAATGGGCAAGTCACACTGGGCTTTGCTGCACATTTCTAGTTCACATGCAGCCTTTTCATCACGTTAACTGAGACAAGTATTTTTAACAACTGTCCGGAGCGACTGAGTTACTCAGTCCTTGAGCACAACAGCGTTATTACACAGACACTACTAAAAAAGTGTATAAAAAGCACATAAGCTTATGTAGTATCTTTAGTGCTGATATTATTAATCAAAAGTTAATACCCGTGCATCACTAATTGATAAATGCTTTCTATCACACAATGCTAAAGTCATGCTCCGTGCAGTTTACGTCAGACCTCTACTTCAATATGCCACCAGTGTTTGGTCTCCGTATTTCAACTATGCAATAGATAAAACTGAATCTGCCCAAAGAAAGTTCACAAAGAGGCTAAAAGGATGTAAATACATGGACTACCCAGCTAGACTTAGTTTTCTTAACCTACCCAGCTTAGAGAGGAGGCGACTAATTGCAGATCTTATTTTAACCTATAGTCATTTTTGGATTACTAGATATCAGGATGGAAGATTATTTTCAACTACAGTCTACCAAAGATGACTGCACTATAACCTGAGGCAATCCATACAAGTTGTTTGTAAATTACTACCAGACCAATATACTGAAAAAATTTCTTTAGCTAACATGTTGTAAAAGTTTTGAATAGTTTACTACCAACTGTTATCAATTTTCCACATTATCATCGTCCAAAAATTCTCTAAACAAAATGAATTTCCGTTTATATGTGAAATATTAATTCATCACAATTGTATTGTTTCATTCATACATTTTAAGTACCGTATATGATTATTTATTGTGTCATAATTTCGTATTTTAGTGTACTAAAAATTTAGTATTTTATTATTCACTGTGTATATTGATTGCATTGATTTTACTGGCATGTAAGTGGCTGTATAGGCCCTTTGTTATTGATGCCTAAATAAATTTTCTACTGAATCTGCTGGTAAGTAATTTTTAAAATAACCCATCATCTCACAAAAGTCACGGGCAAAAACATGTTTCTGGTGCTTTTTTCCTTACCATTACCTTCGGGACAGTCAACCTTACAGTTGACCACGGCTGAGGCTGAATTTATGTCGGCCCAATGTGTGACCTCAATCTGGCCAGAGGTCAGAAAACTCTTTTTTTGTGTGTTTCTCACAAACTTCAAGAGAGTGTCTGGTCTAATATGTCTCAAATCTTCAACTTCCTACGCACTGATGACAGAGTATCTTACTATCACGTATGCACTACATTTACCGAAAAAATGGAAGACTGTTTCTTCACATGTAAAGCCCATCGGATCTTTCTAATTTTTCTCACAGTTGGTGCTTTCCCATTAAATAAGAATATCTGAAATCTGGAAATCCATTTTTGTAGTGCATGAATTTGTTTTTGTCTCCATAAAAATAACTATTAAAATCATGTTCAGTGACAGATCAGCATCGTCCATATTTGCTAAGAGGCGTTGAAGATTACTAGGATTACTGGGCACCATCACTTGAAGCATTTCAAGTTGTCTTGGTTACTGTCTAGGTCTAGTGATGTCTGGAGACAGTATTTTCACCGTCTTGGTCTCGTCTTGGTCTTGAGACCCAATGTCTTGGTCCTGGTCTTGAGACCTGGTGTCTTGGTCTCAGTCTTGAAGGCTACTGTCATGGTCTTGCACTTACTGTCTTGGTCCCATCATTAGTTTTCTGATGCCAACGATCTCTACAAAATTGAAATGGGTTCACCCCATACTGGGGTGACAAATGCAGGTGAGGTAGGTAAAAATCAGGGACCTTCAGCAAATAACTTACTATAACTCGAAAACTGTGCAAGATAGATGGATAGTTTCTATTAAAGATAAACAAAAAAATATCAGCTCTATCGAATAGTTGTATTGCCTATGACCTTGAGTGACCCTAACGCCTAAAAACACCCCAATTTCTACATTTTGCATTGCGTTTCATATCATCCAGTGCAGTCTACGTTCCGCTAGTACTAGCAAATATCAGACCCCAAGGACGCGCATCAAATTTGGCGAATGTGGCTGGAATACTCTACCAGATCATGTACAACCGGTGACTAACACCATCACATTCAAGGGACATATCTTAAAACAGTTCTTTTTCAAACAGCGTTTTTGGACTAATCGTAGTTTTACAACCATTTCAATTTCTTTTTGTTTTTTATTTTTTCCTCTATTTTAGTACTGTTAAGCGCTGGTCATTTTATGTAAGCGTATTCTCTATGTACTATCTTTGTAGTGGGTGAACATAGATACTTCATATTTGGTACACTGGTTGACTGTAAAAATTACCAGCTTATGGACGACAAAACATCCATGAAAGGGGCATTGTTACGTCACATGACCGATTTTAAATTTTGAGGGCTTCATTCATTTCATATCTCAAAAATGGCTAAAGCTAGAATTGTCAAAATTTGTAGACAGGTAGCCAATATCAACTCTCACCAAAGAGACGACGTATCACCTCCAAAAAGGGCCTGGTTATGGTCAAATAACATATTTTTAATTTTTATTCCCCCTAAGATATCTCTGAAATGGCTAAATCTAGATTTCAAATTTTGTATACTGATTTGCTAAATAACGTATTAGCATTGGGATGACAAATTGTCCCCCAAGTGGGCATGCTCACAGTTACGACACCTTTAAATTTGGGGAAATAAGCAATAATATCTTGGAAGAGGTGCTACACAGAGACATAATTACGATGGAAGACTAATAAAAAATCATATATAGCCTATCACATGGCATGATTGTTAATGACCTTGAGGTCACTTTTCGTGTTTGAAACATTTGTAATACCAATAACTCATAAATATAGAGCATTTCAACTACGATGTGTTTACACATAAATCATACGATGCATATGGCTTGTGATTTAAGCTTTATTGTCAAAAGTGAAAGAGTTCTCAAGATCACAGGCACTCACATTCACTTCAAAAGTGATAGTATTTCCGAAATGGAGCTAGACAGAGATTTAACAACAGGCGACTAACAGGAAGTGATATATGGCCTATCTAAAAGCTCGAACTGAATGACCTTGGGTGTAAGTACTTCAAGGTCATTTGTTGAATGCAATCCTTTTTAATGGGAAATTTCACCGTTGCAAGACTTCTACTGACAAGCATGTCGCATGGTCCCTCTGCAATAGCACGAGCTTCTTGTTACGATGACAATCGTGTAGGTAGGTGACAAACAATGTCAGTAGGACCACTAGTGGCTGACCTAGCGTGGCATCGTAGCGACGGAGTGGGTCGAGACTGTTGATGACAATGACATCGTAGTCGAGATAAATGCCACCGTGCTCCAACATTATCTCGATCTTGGCGACATCAGCGCGGTGGTAGACACGATCAATGGGCTGGCCATGGATGTATGCTGGTGGACGGCGGTAAACAACCTTCAGAGGTACCTATCGTACATACAAACCACAGACTGAAAGTTTTACTGCCTTATGTCCAACATGACACAAAAATAAAGGTGATCGACCGCTTACGTGCGACACATTGAACGCCCCCTGATTACTGACAAACAGACAATTCCAATGGACTGGTAATGGTCATTCACAATTAGCATTGGCTGAACTCGGCAAGCCGAGTCCTAATATCGACCTGCTCCGCACCACTGGTTCAAACGGGAAAGCGTAAACAATTTTCACCGTTTGACCTTGACCTCTGCCTTGACCTACAATCCCAGGCTAGCCAAGACAAACGGACACACACGCACATGGACGCTACCAAACATATTAATGCCCCTGCTGATAATAAATCACTTTGGAAAAGTTGAAATAAAGTAAGGGAAAATAATACAGAGTATAGCAATTCGCAACATGCCTCGCCAATTTCGCGTGAAAAGTTAGCTGCCATGGCAACATCCCTTGCAAGATCGCCAAATGCATTAGACTAATGGTTAATGGTGAAGATTGACTCAGTACTTTCTGAGATAACGACGTGAGAATGTCGGACCTTTAAGTTAAAAAAAGTTTTGTGGATCGGTCTAACTCTACTTGAAACGGATGTTAATACGGTGAGCATGTGAAGTGACTGCACCTCTCTCCAGAGCCGTTCCCACCAGTCGCCGGTTGGCAGGTGGTTGCAGTGGAACCAGATGCTGTCCGGCTTCTGGACGCGATGAGCGCTGAGCACGCTGACGTAGTTGATGAACGTCATCTGTTTACTGGCGCTGTCCGCGAACCAGATGAAGTGCACGACGTTGGGCACCACGTACAGTGGTGACGTCATGTTGCCAAGGTGATCGGCAGGTAAGGTCGTCACGCCATGCAGCTTCTGTAGCACGGCCGTCGTGTTACCGTCGTCAGCCGGGCTCGTCTGAATACAACAGATTGATGTGTGGCAATATCAACAAACATTAATATGTTCACGGACACATCAGTCATGTAAAAATGTTTCATCAACTGACATATACATCTACATAGCATGTTACACTTATGCTACAACTACAAGCATGATGTCTGTATGTCTGCCTGTCTGTAACATTGGCGAATTGTGATCACATAGTGCAGCTAAAAGTCGTGTGCCCGTCTCAACTTCTAGAGGATAGGTCAATGTTTTGGCTATCTGCATGCAACCCAGATTATAGTTACCATTTGATTCAGGGTATAAAAATGTGCAGTCTTGCACTTCTGCAGCATCCAATGGCTCGCATGTCACACTCTCTCAGCATCTGCTAAGCTTCTTGTTCTATAACCATTGTTATCTGGTAGAGTTACTCCATGTTGGCCCTAGAAAGAACCTTTCATTACAATTAATGCAATGAACCAATTAAGTTATATATGTAATATAATTTAGCACTGTTTGTTAACTAGGCAACAAAATACTTTTGGAACATCTACCTACAAAACTACGGACAGCTACCAAATACATCACCTCACTACAGTCCATAGGTGTAAGTCTCAAAAAGTCAAAATGTCTCCATACTTAACCATATTAAGTAAAAATGACATCTCCCTATATAACCAGCAGTGGCCCCACAATGTAACTATAAAAAATCAGGCGACAAGTTGCACTCAGTGCATCCTGATCCACTGTAGTTCAACATAGACCTTCTGTAACAGAGTGGACTTCCGCTAAGATTTTAATAGAATAAATAGATAGGAAAGATACTTAAAAAGCTTTAAAAGGGATTAAAATATAAAGTGTAAATAAATGGGAAAAACAGGCCTGGGATGGGTCCCACATAATAGAATTCGTACCACTGCTAATACACAGGCTACCTGTAAACGTATATGGATGGTTCCAAACATCAGTCCATAGTGGTTGAAAGCGAAGCCGACAACTACCCCGACAATCAACAGTGGGCACCACAGCATTGGCTTTATTAACTCCATCTTGCACGTCAGCATGACATTATGCACCATCAGCAGCCACACTAACATTGCATCACAACATCATAGTGTGACGTCACTTGTCGAATATCTAGGCCTATCTGCTCTCTCTGCCAGCTTCTGTCATGACATCACAGCAAAAACATTGATTTCTCCATAAAAACTCAGCATCTTCATCAAAACAGACAATGTATTCTTAACTAAAATCAGAATGTTAATTCGTCACTACTAGAGTTAGAACAATTCACAAAAAACTGCACCAGAACGATTCAATAATTTTATGTCGTCTGGACCAGCTAAGTCAGTACCTGGTCCACTAGTGATGAACGCCAATGAAATATGCCATGTTTCCCGCAGGCGAGGGTGGTAATTAACTGGTACAGTAATACAATCCTGCAGTAGTGTGGCTGATTGCAACTGTACTGGTTGATCAAATTCAGCATCAGAAATCAACCACCCATGTTGATAATGATGAGCCAATATCAAAGGAGACATGCTACAACCAATTACTGGTACTGTTGGACTAACCAATCTACAAACACAGACTGGCACCGATTCAATCTACAGTGGACCGGATATGGTTCAGAATCAGTACCAAGATCTGTTCTAACTCTATATGACACAAAACGTGACGTAAGATATAACCGTGGCAACAACTGTTTCAGCTAATACACAATGCAAATTAAAATGAGAAATGCATGGCAGAGTCCAGTGTCTAGCTTACCCGGCATAGCAGTAACGTGTCTGTAACAGGTTAATTTTTCGGTCTGTATAAACCACGCACCGGTCACACCGGCCGCATCAGCCGCACCGTCCAGTGTAAGAACCATGCACCTGCCATTTTATCCGACCACTGCAAGTCGATTACGTGTCAATGAGCAGTCTACACTGCACACTGAGCTGAGCACACCGGCCGCTGATCAAAGTAATCAGAATCCACGCATCGGCCGCCGTGATGACTGGAACGCGGGTGTGTAGGCCAATATATATGGCTTTTGACACCTATCCCCAGCATCCCCGGACTGCACGCTGATTGGCTCCTGGCGGCAGACGTGGCCCTCGTGGGAGGACGCGTCCTCAGCCCGGGGTCAGTACGGTTTGGCACGTCGGCAAATGAGGACGCGGTTTTGGAGTAAATAACACGTCTCTCATGTTGCGCTATCTCAATGTCTGCTGAGCATGCAACACACATCAAGTTTTGGTGCGGCGCCGCACCGTACCGCTGCACTGCAAAGCATCCGGTGTGAACGTTACTTCATCCTGTTCTGTGGATGCATTATGGCAATGCTTTATTAGAAAATACTGGGATTTTTAGGCCTAATGTTTTCATTAATATTATAAGCATCCGACGCATGACCGCTGACACGGCAACTTTCCGTATTCCGCATTTTACCAACAACCAAAATATATAGCCTTTCCAGCCAGTTTGTGAAGCGAGCTAAAAGTTGCTTTATAACATACAAAGAAAAAACACCAATCCCGGTGCGGCGCCAGTAATTGATTCTGTACACGTGGTTTGTACACTGGCCGGTGCGGCCGGTGCGTGGTTTATACACACCCTAATTTTTCATAACACTGTTACACCCATTGATATCCCATAAAGCACTAGATGGAGCGCGCCGGCCTACGCCAGCCGCTAGCCCGAGGCTGCGCAGCGCAGACGACCTTGACCCGAAAGGTAGACTCGGCGTGCATGGCAGCATGACATCG
>Ga0209782_1001121_pt1 | contig 13476 bp, 13 predicted proteins | sample WorMetmaBAHAMAS1_FD_187390 | JGI IMG/M metagenome (GOLD analysis project Ga0209782, IMG submission 187390) | Marine gutless worms symbiont microbial communities from Max Planck institute for Marine Microbiology, Germany - Inanidrilus... | ecosystem: Host-associated > Annelida > Digestive system... | reverse complement strand
AAAGGGGGATGGTTACCAGGGAGAAATATGCTAGTTAGATTTAAACTAAATAACAAGACTGTTGTATTAAAATAGATAATGTTCAAATGCACGTTAATATTGTGTTTGTTAATATTGCTATAAGAATATCGGATAATTCCACCTCTGAGTATAATTAGGGACAAAAATGATACGTGATATAAATGTGGAAGCACAGAAGGAACTACAAAGCACTGATCACAAACTAGCATCCTATCCTCGTTCTTTCATCCATCCCTGGACTGTTGATGGAAAGTGCATTGCTTGCTGCCTCTATGCCAGTTATCTGATGCCCGGAAAACGGTGGCGTGAAATATCGTTGTATCATATGGTGGCTGTCAACGTAGGCGATCAACCAGTTGCAGTTCAGTCATTTCCGTCAGAATCTGCTGGCCGGAGCGTGTGACGATTGTGCGCTATACACGTGGGATTCGGGTACTAAAACTCAGCTGCGTCGTTTTGCCATGGATGCTGGCGGACACTCGGCACCGTGCACCGGACTGGTCTTCTCTCCGTGTAACCAGATGCTGCTCATCTCGGTCGGCCTGGACAATAACATCATCTGTTACGACGTTGTGGCCAACAAGTCGGTTTTTAATTTTGTTTCATCGATTATATTAACATATCTCGTGATAATGTGAAAGTTCTATTCAGATCACCTGTGAAATGTTGATGAGGAAGCTTTGTCTAGTTCTGTTTCATGGCAGCTGAACTCATTTTTACTACTTTAACATCACACTGTGAAGGTTAAGCCGACTTAGTTCAATATGCAACCAACGTCTGCCATATAGCCAGCACCTTTGTCAGCTATGTTAGTATGCCAGAGCGATCATGGTAACATGACCTGTTGTTTTCCAAATATTCTTATTTACCCCTTATCAGATAGATTAAGCTGACTATTATCAGCTTTTGAGCGCACTATATATCTTATTATCTTAGCATTGGCCAGATCTATTGCCATTATTTATTGCTCATACCCACAAGGGATAGCCAGGCTGAGTTGGCCTGGATTGGGAGGGGGCTTAAATGCAATGACTGTACGCTATATGAACTAGTTACTCGGTGAGTCTTACGTAATGTAGCTTCATTGTAATCTTCCGCAATGCAGTATCACTGAGCCACTAAGGTCGGGTTGCACCGTCCATACTTAATTTAAGCAGTCCTTAAATCTTCATGCATTTCAATGGAGATTTAAGGACTACTTATGGTCATTTGCAATTACCATTGGCTGAGTACTAATATCGACCTGCTCCGCACCACTGGTTCAAACGGGAGAGCGTAAACAATTATCATTGTTTGACCTAGACCTTTGACCTACGACCGTGACCTACAATCCCAGGCTAGCCAAGGTCAAGGTTGACCCTCATGCCAAAAATCAAGGTCAAACAGTTCAAACAGGAGAGCGCCCACAGACAAACAGACGCTACCAAACGTATTCTCGCCCCTGCTATGCAGTCGATAAGTAGTTCAACTGCTGCTGCTGCTGCTGCTGCTGATGGTGTTAGAGTGATAAAGACAATGATCAGCAGTTATCCGCTGACGTGTGTCGACCTTCTGTCTGACGGTGCAACACTTGTTGTTGGTTCAAGTCACGGACATATATTGGTCTATGACTTGCGTAAACAGTCGTACACAGTCCACTCACAGTTGGCGCACCAGTCTGCCGTCAGTCGACTGTGCTTCTCATCTAACTCTCCCGTCAGTTCCAAGGTATCTCGTTGGCTAGGTTCAGGTGTCATTTTGTGTACGTTCGTTTAGGTTTAGAACTTCGAGTGTTGTTTCTGTGTTAGCTTAGGTCGTTTTATTTTTATGTTGCTAGCTTTTGTTGCGTTGGATTCAGTTTCTTCAGTATTAGCCGAGATATTTGCTGGGAGGAACATCTTCAAAACGATCCATTTTGTATGTTGTGGGACATAAATCATTCATTTTACAGTTGTCACTTAATATGCCCCGTGTGAATCCCGGAAACTATAAGAATAGAGCGTTGTCAATTTTTACGCTGGATGTCATACGATTTGACCAAACCTGGCTTCGTTTCTTTTGTGTTTATTTTGTCTAATAGTATTTTTGTGTTCCCGATGAAGGAGATTGGCTGGTAAAGGCAGCGTAAAATCTTAACTCAATAAATCAATGCTGCTTAGTAATTGTCGTTAGTTATCCTGTGTGGTAGTTTCACTGTTGCTCATTGCAGGCACTAGGACTATGCATCAGCCCATTCAGTCCAGTCGTCAAATTCTCCTAACTGTAAAACATTTTCATCAATATTTTGCTTCAGTGCTCTGACTGTTGGCTGAGCAAGTTGAGGGGAATCTGGCCTGTATAAAGCTGCTCACAAAATGCCGACAGTTAACTTTTCGGAGTTGTCAGCCAATTCAGAATACGTCTGGTTGGTTAATTGGTTGATTTAACTTGGTTATGGTTTAATGTTGCTTTTAATACAGTTCATGTAGGCTATGTAGTGAATCTGGAAAACTTGCTGGTTAAAGCACATCCAAAAACTAGTAATAGTAGTGATAGTTTAAGGAGAAAAAGTCGTAATGGAAGTCTGTGGGCGACTTGAAATTATTTATCATACTGTGGATGTTTGTTGCAAAACAGTCCACGTCACGTGACGTCAGTTTTACGTCAAACTCCATAGCAGTTAACAGCATCAACATAACGCCGTCGACATCCCACAGCGTTGCTGTCACTCCGTCGGCCAGCGTGTCCCATTCAGCATCCGTATCTGTCAGCAAGATGACTCCAAGTCAAGTGACTTCAACAAGCAGCACAAGTATGGCATTGGGTGTCTTTTCACCGCTACAAGAGTGTGAGTTTTATTCAGCTACCATATATAATATTTAATATAAAGTGACTCAGTTACTTTCTCATCTGTTTGTTTAGTCACAGTCTGTTTTTTCCATCTGTTAGACTGAGTAAAAAAAACATTAAGTCCTTCCCAAGCCGTGTGGGCCCATGGGGTGGCACCAATCTCACGGCAATCTCTGTTTCTGTATCCCTTAACCCGACACCAGTTTATACTGCAAGACCATGGATACGTGGCTAGTGTATCACGCGGCGTAATGTGCCAGTTTATGCCAAAGTGATACTGCTTAGCGATGGAGGCACATGGGTGTGAACAACGTGCCCAAGGTTGTTAATTGACAGTTCTAGTTGGTTGGGGTTTAACGGTGCTTTCAACACAATTCATTTCATATCGCGCCTTTAAGATAAAGATTATATAGTAAATATTACAGATTTTATAGAGATTAATTCTTGGAGCAAGGTAAGTGTAAGTTGTTATGACAATTTTATATTTATTTTAATGTTATTTATTTATTTATTTTTTATTTTATTTTTTAATTCCTACGTAATGTGCAGTCCAGATTTAGTCAATGTCCAGGGGGCGTCATGGACGCATTGGGCTGGAGTTCCCCCTTTGGTACTAGACAGCGCAGTGGCCGGGGCTAGAACTCGCGGCCATTATGTCGCTAGTCGGATGCCGTGTAGCCACTAGATTATTGAGTCAGTCACATTGGGCAGCATCTTAGCAAACCTACTGCATTACTCTCACCACCTTTGCCAACGTTTTCTGCCTACGACTGCCGTGTTTATTGCTGTTGTAAACATTACTGAGTCATCGTCGTCTGTCTGTTTCCAGCTGTGGAGTCGGTGGCATCAGAGTCACCTAGTTCACCGCAGTTGACGGCTGGAACCCATACAAGGACTTACGACGACAACTTCGCTGGTAAGAAAACACTTCAGTAATTCTGAAATTTAGTGTTGACCTCGCTGGTGTCATTTACAGGTAGTGCGGTGACACAGCTAAGCTTGGATGATTCTATGTAAAGATGATCTGCAGAGAATATTACATCTTAAAGCAGTATTTAGCTCTTCTTATAATAGTTTGACTTGATATTAGAGTTGTTAACCGGTCCTAAATCTGGGACCGGTTACGTCTGGCACGGTCCGGTTAACCGTAATTGTTCCCATCTGCAGCCTCCTACATCTTGTCTGTCCACTGTGGACTAGTACTGCTTAGTGTCTGCTGCTGCTGCTGTAAGTCGCCGTCTCAACTAGCACCAACCAGCCAACTGTGTATCAAATTACCGATATCTAGGACATGGCCATCTCTAGCAACAGACAACAGCATGGGACCGTGGGACCGGGGTGTGGAGGGGGAGAGGTGAGTGGCCTTAATTGTCACGCCATTCTGAGGTGCAGATGATTAGCATTGGTCCCGCTGATGCCACTGCCATCACATTATCTTGTGCTTCGTTAGAATCTAGAATAGATAATTGCCTTTCTTTTGCTGGCTTACCCAGGTTGTACCAAAAAATAGGTCATTTAATAGGCGTTGTAGTTGTGTTGTTGTTATTCTTGTCATTACTGTATTACCATGTCTTTGACATAATCTGATTTTATTTTTGTACGACTTTTCATGCCGTTGAAAGCCGATGTTCTGTGAAGAAACTGCTTGCTCGCTGTGTTGTTCTGCCAGGAGCAGAAATGTCGGTATTTTCTCCGCTGAATGATGAAGACGATGCCAACAATCGTGCCACGAACTCCGCTATGAACAGCGAAGATGCTCGTCTTTCATTAACAACTCAACTGCTTCCGCAGTCCTCGTCACGGGTTAGTGCAGCGTGTAACCGATCCCATTGAGACTAATGACTAATTTAACTAAGCCGACTGCGGTTACTGTTTGCATTGTATCCACTGTTTTCCACATGAACTTGAAAGGAAACGCCAACCAAAGTTTGGTTTTTTCTTCATCGAGGCCTCTGATGAAAGGGACATTGCATAGAATAAAATAACTTCATTACATTCCTTTTAATGTGCCCTGATTATCTTTTGACTTTGGCACTATATAAGTGGATTATTTACTTACTTAAGTTGGGAAACGTTCTGCCTGGAGATAAAGTTAAGCTGTACCCACCTTATCCCTTCCAGGGAAGGATATTGGATTGAGACAGGAGGGATGAGAGAGTAGGAAAGAGGAAGAGGATTAGGAGGACATAAGAGGTGAAGAGAGGGGAGGGTGGGGGAGTTTGAATGGAAGAGGCACATGGTTCAGACGGCAGGTTTGACATAATATTATGTAAACAAAAAAACTTGTGTGTGTAGTCGATAATTAACTGTCAGCCCGATATAGCCTTGTGTCACACGTCTAAAAGGTAAGATAAAGTTCTCCCATACTTGTTACTGAGCGTTGGGCCCGGAGCTGATGCCAGTGTACAGGCAGTCAGCCTGCAGGGGAACTTAAGCCATCCACCCGGCAGTAAGCGGCCATTACTTTCTACCAGGCCTGCGGTTACCTCTGTAGCTTTTACCAGATGGTGCCAACCATGCACGCGGTAGTACACATCTGATTCCAGCTCACTACTCATTTATCAACTAAAAAGGATGAAAGGCTGAGTTGGCCTGGTTGGCTGACCTGTAGCGGTTGGTTTACTCATATTAGTGGTCACCCATCAGCTGCAAGTTGAGCGTGGGACAGGGAAAGTTCGCTGGCCATATACCGACGTTTTACAACTGCTCCATGCAACCAACGTCACGTGTCTAATAGCAGTTTAATACTTTGCCGTTAGTGAACTCAGTGCTTTCATTGGAAGCGTTGCTAAAGTTTGAGTCGTTTGTTGAATGTAGAAGACTGCAACTTTTGTTACTGCTGTGGATGACGAAGGTCCGGCAGCTGTCGTCAGCAGTCATGATAGCCATCATGAGTCGTCCACCGGTGCAGGTTAGTATGCCAGCTTCTGTTTTTTCATCATTACACGGCACATTTATTATAGTCAAATGGGTCGATTAAGTTTGAAAGACATTTGATTTTTAAAAAAACTATTTGTAAATAAGATAGCATGACATGTTCGGCTGAAAAATTTACATATCTATTATTACTCAAGTTATCGGTAACCATCGTAACAGTTTGTGTTTATATTGTGAAATGGCTGAATTTGACTGGTTCCGATGTAATTTCTGGCACATGCAGTTGTCATATGTGCCTGCAAATGGTACTAGTCGATTCGCCAAATATGATTTCCAATTAGTGTTCTGTATTGATCTAATGCATAGCTTTTATTGTTTCTGAATTTATTGCTGCCATAGTGCAAAACTCCACATTCTCCCGTACCCTGCTAGTCTTCTTCCATAGATTTCGTGATCACAGGATACTATGATCTCGGTCAGCTTCCGCATGCAGGTTGCCAAGACATCGACCTATCCTGTTGTGCCCATTTCCAGTTATTGTTACACTATGTGATCACACTCCACCAATGTTACAGACAGACAGACTGGCGAACATCACGCCTTTAGCATTAGTGTGACATTCTATGCTACGAAGCAGCATGTTGCGCAAAAACGAAATTTAAAAAATGATAGATTTGTTTTGACTTACTTAGAATTAAATTTATTAAAAACTCAGTGCAAATGTAATACTTTATTATAAGCTATGGAGAGTTTTTAAAATTTATAGTTTGCAAGTTGATTGTTAAAAAATAGTTATTGTAACAACGATATTTATGTCAAGAATAATACCTTTCCCGTTTCCCAAGCAAACAGCGTCAATGTAGTACTGACCGAGAGATTGCTGGAAAGAGTGTTTCTGAAACGAGTCAGTCTGTTCTGTATCAAGTGTAAATCTTTAACGGAGTGAACGGGTTAAGTCGGAGTTCAGTGAAACTGTCATATTGTCAGTTGTCGTGATAGTGATTACGACATGATGCTGATAATACAGAGACAGTGCGTCGACCAAGCCGCGTGTGTTTCGATCTTCCATCGCACCCCTCGTCGGCCACTACCGCATTGCACAAACCTGCGTCACCGTCTGCCGTAGAGTTGAGAACCAGGCCGGTCATTTCATCAGTCGTTACATCAACATTACCGTCGCCGGCTGCTGCTGCTGCTGCTGCTGGTGCTGGTTCATCAACCATTACTCCAACGGATGCACAGCCGAGCTATCTGGTACCATTCTGGTCACTTCTTTGTAAACCGTCTGCACATTTAAAATAAGTTTAAATAAATGATGTAACAAAATGAAATTAAAGTGTTAAAAGTTCATCAGATCACGACACCGGGGGCGAAGTCTGCTACCTACAACTGCCTGGTTAACCGTTAGACCAAGTCATCAATTAAAGAACTGATTATAAACTTCTTATTATGCTGCACCCGCCCTGTGGTAGGGGGAATAAAGCAATACTGCGACCCATCTATCTCTTTCTTATTTTCTAATACTTTTCATTTGCTGAAAATAGCCACACACACATCACTGTTTCAAACGCATTTGAAAGGGGGCACCTTGGAATTCTATACCGATACTCGCATCGAAATGCTATCAACGGGGGGCATATTGCTTTACCGTGCAATCTTTTGCTACATATGCAGAGCAGTGAAAATGGTTAGATACTTGTATGCGTCATTCATGTTTGCTACATGTTTTTTTGCAGGCAAACCCGTCTCTCGGAAACTGCCGAGATGTTGTGGTACCACCTGATGGGGTGCTGGCGGCAGCTGGCGACGCCAGCTCTGCGGTGCCACCTTACCTCGTGGAACTGGTTCAGACGACGGTTCGAGACGAGGTAGAGGAAGTTGCCGAAAGACTTCACGATGATATTGTCAGAATGCATGTTGACATGCTGGTACGCGTCAACAGTGTCCAGGTTAGAACTGGTACATTTCCACCATATGACGACCCACTATTTTTGCTGCATCTTAATTTCAACAGTTTTCTTAGGTAGATCATATTTTTTAGCTAATTAGCGACCGCATAGCAGGGGAGATAATATGTTTGGTAGCGTGCGTGTGTGTGTGTGTCCATCCGTTTGTCTGTGGGCGCTCTCCTGTTGGAACCGTTTGACCTTTGACCTCGATTTTTAGCATGATGGTCGACCTTCACTAGCCTGTGATTGTAGGTCAAGGTCAAACAGTGTGTCTATGTTTACACTCTGCCGTTTGAACCAGTGTTGTGGAGCAGGTCGATATTAGGACTCAGCTTGCCAAGTTCAGCCAATGGTAATTGCGAATGACCATTGGAATTGTCTGTTTGTCAGTAATCAGGGGGCATTCAACATGTCACGCGTAAGCGGTTGACGAGCTTTAATTTCTGTAAGCAATTTGACTCCTGTTTCAGTTGAATCTGTGCATCTGCACCATTTCAAAACCACACTCTTCAGAGGCCAAACATTGCAGCATCAGCCAGATATTGCGATCTAAGGAAGACGTACAGTTTCGTGCTATCACAGCAATGTGACTGCATTTGGAGACTTTGTTCATTGTCGGGGTTTGGCAGGCCGGTAACCTTTTCTTTGCACATATTTAGCCGATGAAAAACAGACATTGAAATGTCTGTGATGTGTGCAAACTAAACAAATATTTTATTTTCAGAATTTCTACCTTATTGTTTACATGTCACATTCTAGTAGTGCTGATTTTCTATGCATATAAAGTTATGGTGATGGGCAAATTTTGAAATTCATGTGTATTTAATTTTAGGTTTTATGGATGATGTAACATTTCCTGCAATTGTCCCTCTAGCATCATGGTGCTACGGCAGCTGCCTTGCTGCTGTGTCTGTACGGCCTGACACCCCTGCTGTGCATGGTGTTGCCGTATTGGTTGTTTTCAGTCCTAATTGACACAGTGAGCACCAATACTAGATGAATCCTTTATTTAAGGGGTGCCGGGGTGTAATATGCAACGTTCTTGCGGATGGATGCCGTGCAGTGTGGCTTGAAACGGTGAAAATGTTAATTTGTGATTGATGCTTGCAGCAACAGCTGGAGGTATTTACGTCTCAGCTCCTCGGCATTCCCGATCTTGTTGCGGAAATCCAGCGACTTCGTGCAGAAAATGAACAACTTAGACGATACTATTAACACACTTTTTTATTAGCAGCTAGCACTGTTTGTCTTTGTTTTTTCCACCTGTGTTATATGTTAAATAGTTTGGGTAAATAAAAACACAAAAAAGTAGCAAGTAAACAGCTTATTATTCTTTTAGATAAGTATGTATGTGGCTATTTCATGATTGAAAATCGTGGTGACATTCCTTTGGCATTGTTTCACATATGTAATTCCACTGCAATATTCGATGGCGTTACCTGACTAAAATAGTTGTGTAACAAGAAGCATTTTGAAAAATGTTGGGCCCATTCGCCACTGCGAGCCGCCGCACGCCGCGTTGCCATTCACGAGGTGTCACCGCCTGTGCATCGATGCACAACAACAGCGACGACAACGACAACGCGTGACAAAGGGGACCGCTATGGCCCCATAGAATGGGCCCAATTAATGACATTATGGTCGACAGAACTTCACATAATACATAATTCTTCCAATTCTGCTCTGATTGTAGTATTTACACATGTAATGTCTTCTGCATATTATGTTAGATTTTCTTCACCTAGCACATGTAGCATCTTTGTTGCTTTTATAATTTTAGATTGTTTGATTTTACTGTACATGGATGATAGTGTCAAAGCTTAAGTTAATATCTTTGATAGCTTCACCCACGTGGGTACGGTTATCCAAAGTTAATCCTGTGAGATCGACGCCTTTGGTTGCGGATGCATACACATTTTATCCTTAGTAATAATTTTTTTCTGTGGTACTTGATTGCGGCTGTCCAAGGTCCCTATGGCCTATGCCCATGCATTGCATAAGTGTAGTTTGAAATATATAATTTGTTTGCTTTTTTTCAATAAAAAAAAACAGAATTTGTGCATTGTAACAGTCTTGTCTTGTTGTTTGTTGTATTTTAATGCATATATTATGTGTACTTTCATAAAAAAGCTTCAGCTTCTGGGGGACTTCGTGCCCCAGACCGCCTACTGGGGCTCTGCCCCTGGACCCCGCTTCCGTCCCCCAGATTCCCAGTCTTCTTTTATGTCCCCCCACCCAATACAGATATTGAGAAATGTCCACAGAACATGACCTATGAAAATTAAAACTAACGTGCTTGAAATGCTGCCCTCTGAGCCAGTTTATGAGTATGTGGTTGCTGATGTGTAACAGACATGACACTTTACCTTTCATGGCTTACCTGTGTTAACACGGCCAGTCTAATAATATACCGGATGAAAAGCATTTGTTTTGTCTTTCGTGTATACAGGATTGCACCAAAAATTTGGCACAATTTTTTGTATGCTGTAAGTTTATCATATTAACTGATTCTCGAAATCATTTTACTGCCAGAATAGGGAGAAAATTTGGAATATTACCGTCACTAAAGATCCCACAACTCAAATGTTCCTACGTAATCTTGTGAAATGTCACTGAGTTGGGAAAACTGTCGCAGTTTCACTGATCGTGCCATTGGTCATGGCGTCTCCAGTTTGAATGTGTCGTCCAGTAGCAATGTGGGCACATAGACATATGATTTTACAAGAGGGCCTAGCAGTGGCTAGCATAGCGCGAGATTGCCCGTCCTCTGTTCCCGGCATGCACCGTGACCACAATGCACTTCTCTCAAAGACAAACAGACGGACACTGACATCATCAATGTATATATTACATCTCACGTTAAAAACTGCATGATGTGGCTTACTGTAGTCAATAACTGGGACACTAAACACGTTGTTTCCAGTTGTTAATTTCTTAAGATATATCAGAAGTGTTGTTTTCCATTTAAAGACACGACACACTTGAGGTGTGGTCATGTGGTGGTATTTTTAGTGATAGCATTATCACTAATTTTCTTACGATTCTGGCAGTGAAGTAATTCCGTAAATCGGTTAATATCTGTAAAGTTATCTTGCCACATTTTTGGGCCACCCTGTACATATCAAGGACGTAAATAATGTCGTTAGATGGAATCAACAAAATGCTGGCACTGGCAGTCTGGTACTGTTTTTTTTTCGATAGTTTGTGCATCAAATATTTACATACTTACCAGGAACTGCTGGAAAATGGCGTCGTTGTTGACATCGTCGACCGTAAACAAACCGGCTGCAAATTCATCACCATTTAACTGGCAGACAGTATCCGGCGTCGTTAACGGATTGAGCATAGTTGTGAAATGTCTCTGCGCGTCGTTGTCCGTCGGATATTTGCTTTCGTTCAGCGAGACAGCGCTCGACCTATTAACAGTCTCGCCCGGTAAACTGATGCCGCCGAATTTCTGGATTTGGACGATATTAACGCACTGTTTTATAGAAGTACGTATTGATACGCCTATTTCTGTTGCACAACTATCGAAGTATTCAGAAATTCGACTAGTGTGTCGATCAGTGGGTGCACACTGGAGAGGCCTACTATATCGGTTAGGGTTAGTATTGTGTTAGGTGGGGGCCAGGTCTTAGGGTTAGTGTTAGCCACTGTCATCAGAGTTCAATGTTGATTGATTGATTGATTGATTGGGCTTCAAATAACTGACACATGGCAGATGTTTCAAGCAGGCTGTTTGAGTTTAGTGTAAAAACTTGATTAAAATTAGGTGAACTTCACTAAATGCTAGATTCCAGGAAAATTCATATTAATTTGGCACCTGGGAAATTTCGGGCTTATTCTGGGATGGTCTCAGAAAACTAGGTCAGTTAACAGACGTAGAAGAGATGCCATATCATTTAACCCAGAACCCGTTTAACCTAGGTGTATGTCTGTTGCTGAAAACTAACAGATGTATTCTAATGTGTGAATGATTTATTGCATGTTCTAGGTTCATTGTTGGATTCTGGCATGGGATATTGCAGTTATTGTGTTATTTGGTCATTATTTTGAGCCATTATGGAGTTTCATTGAAGTCGTTCGGTTCTTCATCATAGTGACAGCTGTGCCAGTTATTATGTCATCTGTGACATACTTAGGCTGGTACCTCATCCTGCGAGATCCGAATCTGTTGTTTGAGAACCACCTTTATGGCTTTGCAACATTTACTGCGGCAGTAACTGTTGCAATGAAGCAGACGGAAGCAGATGTGGTACTGTTCACGTCCCCACTTGGAAAGGTACGGAGGCGGCATCTTCCACTTGGTATACTTGTCTGCTCCATTGTTGTGCGATTTCTTGGCATTGTCGACCCACCGTTTCCGGTTATGTTCTTCTGGGGCATAGTTGTATCGTGGGTTTACTTGCGATACTATCAAGCACACACAGGAAACAGAAGAGGTGACATGGCTGACAGCTTCTCGTTTGCCACGTAAGTATACGCTGCATTTTGTTAACCTGTATCTTGATTTACCATTTGTATCGAGTACCAGTTATATAAATACATTGAACTGGATGTATCTTTGGCATTTCTTGTTGCAGAATCAACCTAATGAAGCCATGAAAATTGTGTAAAATCTAAACTACAATATGCACAATTGTATGACGCACACAGTGATTTTGGATTTCATTTAATCCGTTATGAACTGTAGTCTAATTTAGTGATGTCAGTTTATGCAGAACGTCATCGTCAAAAAGTTTCTTGTGCACTTTGCATTAATGCGTGTTAAAAAGTCGAGTATGGCATATAGTTCACAAAGAAAATGTGCAAAGATGTCTGTGGCATGCATGAAGGTTCACGCTAATTCTGCAGTAGATACAGTTAGTTCCACATTATTGGACTGCTGATGTTGGAATGGCTTTGTAGTTACGGTCGTTTGGCTATATATAACCGTCTGACATCAAGTTTTGCCAGCTTTCATAAAAAAATGAAATGTAACTATTTTTTTTACTTTTTCAAATACTGATGATGATGTGTGAGGACATGAAGAAAATACCGTAGTTCAAAAGAAGATTTAGACTGGATGTCTCACAAAATTTGTATTTAGTTCCGAAGTAATTAAAATCCGGAACTCCCTTACAGCACACGCCAGTTTAAAAATCTTTAAATTATTGTAATATAATTATCAGCATACCAGTACAGTCATTGATGGCTTTGGTGACTTCAACGAAAGCACATTGATCAGATGCATGTTGCAGGTTTTTTCCGGACAGAATGCAGCCATTTGTAGCCGTTCTGTCCAACTCGGTGTATGCACTGCTGGTCTCGATGAAGCTGTGTAAGAAGGTGACAAAACACTATGAGATGAGGGCGACCCAGTCTCCCGTGATTGTCCCTGGAATTGAAGCACATGATGCTGAACGACGCAGGTAACTCACCTTGGCTGCGATATTTTCCCAACTTTAGATTACTCGCAAGCTTGTGCGCGTGTTTTCATGAAAGATTTGGAATGCACTGGTCTCTGGAAGCAGTGGTAGATTTAGAGTTAGGGTTCGTTCGTTCGTTCTGTCGGGTGGTGGTAGACTGTTGGTAGTCTTTCGATGTGCCTTCAGCCACTGCCAGCGCTGAGGCCTAGGCCTGGCCCAGTGCGCTCTTCCCCTCTAACCTTGGGGCTTGTACTGTATATTTATAGAGCCCAGCTTAGCCGGTGGGTTTCTCTGGCAGGGTGCCAAAGTGCGGCCCTCCTATAGACCGCTGGCCCCTGCCATCTGTTAACTGCACCAGCGGCTGTCACGGTGTCCCCACACCCAGATGCCCCCAATCCGGGTGTGATGGCCTG
>Ga0209782_1001120_pt1 | contig 13483 bp, 5 predicted proteins | sample WorMetmaBAHAMAS1_FD_187390 | JGI IMG/M metagenome (GOLD analysis project Ga0209782, IMG submission 187390) | Marine gutless worms symbiont microbial communities from Max Planck institute for Marine Microbiology, Germany - Inanidrilus... | ecosystem: Host-associated > Annelida > Digestive system >... | reverse complement strand
TAAGTGGAGTATGTGCATTATCGTTCAAATATGTGCTAATAACCGATATTTCTTGGTCTGCCTACAAATTTGCTATCAACCGACGCTCATTGCCTGGTAATTATAGCGATATTTCGTAGTTGCAGAATTTCTACTGACAAACGCGTCGCGCGGTCTTTTTGCGATAGCAGAGCTTCTTGTTAACATACCAAAGATAACAAGTTACGTAAATTTCAAACAACCTTGCAATTTTAACATATTCAAAATGTACCCCATGCGGGCACCGGGGCCTAATGCGCCATAGAAGACATTGTAAATTAGGCGCTATGTAGATTGTTTATGTGTGCCTCCCTTATTACTTGCTTCCTTTTGCTTCTTGTAACTTGCTTCCTTTTTTCTTGCTTATATTTTCCTTTCTTATTCACTTCTGCTGTATCTTTTCCTTCAGAATAGCCCGGCTTCGTTTCCAGACCGGATGTCATAGAAGGCGACTAAATCTGGATTATAGTTTTTTTGGTTCAATTTTGCGTTGTTGTATTTTTGTGTTTAGGATGCATGATTATTTATGTTGGTATTTGTTTAATTTTGTCTTGTGGTGTGAAGGTTGTCTCTCCCTGTTATCGGCAATGGTGTAATAATTTAAATGAGTCTCTCGATCCCTTTCCCTTTTTGGGTGGCTGCTGAACAGAAAGGCAGCCAGGGTTGAGGTTGATATATCGCTGGCCTACCTATACTGGGTAGGGACAGATCTCCACCCGACCTTTCGTCTCTGATATAGCTATATTTGTGCTGGAAAGGGACGTAAAACACCAACTAACTTTTTAGACAAAGAAGAATAACTTCAACACATCGTGACAAGTACTGGGCATTAACTTAATCGCCCATTAAAATTGGAAGATAATTGTCTATTGAAGTTGGGATGTCGTTTTTCCACCGCCAGTTAATGGCTGGTATAGTCAGTGTAATGTGTCCATTAAGTTAATTGCCTATTTTTGCCAGTTATATCATAAATAGCCAATTAACAGTGGTGGATCTGCAGAGTTTTTGCTTATTGTCCTCTACAAAGAGTGGAACTTGGTTAAGAGATGATTAACTTCGACCAGTAAGTTAATGGGTGATTACATAAAGACAGATTAAAGTTAATTTTATCCACAGTGAAAAAACCAGACCTTAATCTATCAACGTAAGCAACCATTCACATAAAAACAAAGATAACTTAAAAGCGGTTGCCTTTTATGACCTCTGGTCTGGAAACAGAGTGGGTCAATTCTCAGAAAAAGATATAAGGAAATAAAAATATAAGAAAGAAAAATTATGCAAGAAAAAAAGAATAAATTCAGAAAATTAAGTAACCAAGTAAATGATCTACAGACTAAATAGCACCAAAATCAACAAATGAATCAAGGGCACATTACAGCCTGCTTCTTCTTGTAACTTGCTTCTTTTTTATTTTGCTTATATTTTCCTTTGTTATTTAGGCGTACTTCTCCTTTATCTTTTCTTTTGAGAATAGACCTGCTCCATTTCCAGGCCGAATGTCATAAGAGGCGACTAACCTTGGCTTCTTTTATGATGCTGTACTTTGTGTTTGATGATTTGTTCTTCATTGATTTAGTGGTTGTAGATTTAGTTTTGTGTTAGTCTATGTTTTTTGTTGTTTGTGGTTTCTTCTACCATTGATTTTGATTTTCTCAGTACTAGCCGAGAGACTGGCCGGGAAGAGTGTCTCCTATATGACCTATTTAGTGGGATGCTAAGCATTAACACAATCCATCAGTAGATTGTTTGAGTTACAGTTTAAACGTCCCGCTCAACACTAAATATGTTATATTGGATATGCTATTCCCAGCCAATCTCTTGGCTAGTACTGAGAAAATCACAATTAAAGCCAGGAGCAAAACAACACAAAAACCTAGACTAACACAAAACTAAATATATAACCACTAATTCGACAAAAATAAATCATCAAACACAAAGAACTACAACATAAAAAAAGCAAGACAAATTATAACTCGGGGTTTAGTTGCCTCTTACAACATCCGGCCTAGAAACGGAGCAGACCAATTCTCATAGGAAAAATTAAAGTAGAAATAAACAATAAAGGAAAATATATGCAAGGGAAAAAGGAAGCAAGTGATAAAGGAAATAAACACACAAACAGTCTATATAGCACCTAAATCTACAATGCTTTTAGGGCACATTAGGCCCCGGTGCCCGCACTGGATAACTTAATCAATCAATCAGAACTTATCTGTAAGCAGTACAGTTGCACTTTTAAAAATTCAATATTTTTAGGATATCCTTAAGGCTTATACATCACACTATATCACTGCAGTGTAATATATTATTGCAGCAAATGTTTGAAGTAATATAACAGCTATTAGTACACACATTTCCTGTACATCATTTCCCAAATGTTCATACTTCAGTTGTCTATTGATCACACAAAATTGACAAATACAATAAAAATGCTTTCCTAAACAAATAAACATTTGCTTCACTTATTTTTAAAGTCACATTACAGAAACAGCACTCAAAAATAATATTAGAATAGAAATATACACACAGCACAGCCTGTGTATGGCATATGACATACAAAAATGTGTAACTGTACAAATAGTTTTATGTGTAAAAATTCAATGCCATTCACTGGAGTTGCGGGTGCATGGGCACCTGCACATGTCATAAATGAATCCACATGTAATTCAATTTGTGTACATCCTGCATATATTAGTTCAGTTCAAGACGCTTCATACTGAAGGTATTCTTTCATCTGCATTGGAATCGGCAGTTTGTTGATTTGTGTCTTTGAAACATGTCGCAAGATGCAGTCACGGCAAGCATTCTGTAATGTTGCCACTGCAAACAAACAATGCCAGATTATTTCAATGAGACCTGGCCGAAAGTTTTACAAAAAGTTTTTAGCAACATTAGAAGTGTTGTTTGAAATACATTTGATGCTGTAAATAACATACAGACCAATGTAGAAAAACAATTTAGAGTTTTCAGTGTCAGCTTCGAATGAAATAATGCTGTTTGTGAAAACATGAGAAAAATGTACAGCAAAAATATCAGCTAACTTAACTTATATTACTTAGCTTGACATATAAAGCATCACTTGGCTGCAACTGATAATGATATTTATTTATGTAAAAAGTAAAATACATTGTGATGATTGTATTGTCAGTTTTCCTGCTGGAGGACAGAAAAATTACTGCAGATGTTAAGTAATTTACTGTCAAGGTGCAACTGGATAACCAGTACTGTCAGGTGTCCTACACTGCATTCAGAAATCACCTACTTTTGTTTTTTGGCATAACTCCTAGAAAAATTAATCAACCTGCAGGAAAATTCTCAAACCGTACATTGCACACAAAATTCTGCTTCTACAAGTCCAATATAACTCTTTGTTGTTGCTGAATAATTTGACAGAAGCAACTAATTGGTGAAGGATGGTTATGGAATATGGACAATTGAAATTGAAAACATGAATAAACATGAAATGTCATGATTACTCATGAAGCAAGATGACAAAATCTCTATGCCTGATAACAATCTGCAGCTGCTGCTGCCCAACTGTTGATGAGACAACCATCAAGGACTTGTTAAGTTGGACCACGTTGACAGCAGATGAAAAGTAGCTATTTCAGATGACTACTGGTACATATACCATCATTCTGTGCACACTGCTCTAAAGAGTGACATTAAAGAGATTTTCATTCGATCTGAACACTCCCAGTCTTCAATAATGAATTTTCACAGCTCGTGAACATTTTAAAACTGTTCTTGTGCACTCACTGCTATATGGTTCAGTTCTTGATGGTTCGGTGGCTTTACAGCAGGCAAGATGAAGTCATAAGTTTCTTGGATTAACATTTGAACTATATAACGAGTTCTGTGAGTGCTAAAAAATGTACAAGTCTAAGGCTAATCAATGTGTCTATATGCAAATTATTCTGCAATGAAATATACTGAAACATCACAGAAATATGATCAATTAACTTTTACATACAACACTGACAAATATTATGCATGTTTGGCCAATGCTGTTAAGACATCGATGAAGGACTTTCTAAGATGGACCACACCACACTGCAGCAAATGAACAGTGAAAGCATTTCTTTTTTTCAGCCAACTTTGATGCAGAATTGCAGATGCAATTATTCTATGCACTGCTCTGAAAAGCAACAGAGCTTTTCATAATGTCTATTCTGTAACAGGCACACTATAAATTCAATCCAATGAACAGTTTAGACTGGCAAAAGATGATATTTAGAACAACTACCCATTCAGTTATATACATGTAGTCTTCAATTTTCAACTTTACACAAAAAGAATAAAATGGAGTGTGAACACATTATATGCTATATTCTGAACAGTGTCTGAAAGGATTAATACAAAGCAACTGACTCGTAAAAAGACAAGAAGAAAAAAGAACAAAAGAGAACTGCGCAAAAAGTTTCATGTTTGTTCCAACTTATTCCTATGCATGTTATCTTCAATCACATGTTTGAGTTATGGCAAATAAGTGTATGAATATTTCTGCCTCAACAACTGATATTTGCTTACCTTCATGATGGCAACTTTATTGTCAGGTTGTGTAGTGCAACACCAAAATTATTTTACTGTTGACTGTTGACTCTGAATTATTTTTTGGCTTTACATAATTCATATAACATATTCCTGCAGTTAAGTTGAGCTATATTATAATAACAAAATCATGCAAATAGTTATGGCAACAAAAACTGGCAAGTGTGGATTTTGTAATACACTGAACAAACCAAACAAAAAGCACTTACACGAATGAAGTTTAATTACGTTACCTACCAAATTATACATGTACTTACCACAGCTCAACTGGACAATTCTTATTTGCTTTGTAGTCCCATAAACATCAACGACGGCATACAGAGGAGCATTTTTGTATGGAATTCCACGTGCACAGGGTCCCTGGTCTTCGCCATTCAATATAAAGTGCATCTCTGCTGTCTCGCCATCACCAGTTACAACGTACAGAATTCCAATACGACTGCCTACATCAGTTGGCAAAACACTGTCATCATTTGGTCCACCACTGTCCGGTGATGACACTGACATTCCAGCCTCATCGTCACTGTTTGTGTCTTCTGCTCGAGACACAGACTTCAGTACACTGCGATGAAACAGGCCCTGGTACGTGTACACATAATCAGAATCCCCAAGAATTGATCTGTACGGTCGAGCAGACATGACATTACCAGCCACGCTGTCAGCTGAATCACTAGCAGTAACGGCATCATAGTATCGGTTATGTGACTTTGTGACAGCAAAAATCCACGACCTGTTTGGCAGCATATTTGCTAAATCTGGCAATGCATACTGGGGAAGCTGCATATGATCATCAGGACAGTGCTGCGTCAGACCGATGCGCAGGTGGCCACTCCATCCACGTTCCGTTTTCTCGATCTCCACTATAAATAGTTCCATCGGATGTAGCGGACGGTCACTGAAGCCAATACCATGTGCAAAACTTGACTCTCGGAATGCAACTGTTCGATCATCCAGTAGATTGATGTTGTTACCATGGTGGTGATGAAACCGGTAAATCGGCATGGTTTATCAGAAGTAGGCTAACTCTGAAAATGCAGCATAAGCATAAGATGTACAATGCAAGGTGCAACACAGCACTGTTAACATTTTAATTGCATGATGTGATCAAAAACTAGAGTTCGAACGGTCCACGAAAAAACGGATCGGACCCAGTACCCGATTTTCGGCCGACCCAGGACCCGATTCGATTTACCGGACGGCCCGCCTCGCCCGGACGCCCGCATATTTTAGTATAACCTCACTCGTGCGGGCGGTCACCTGCAAACGCCGTTTATTCACTAAATTTTGCTAAATGTATGCTGCAAATTAGTTACTTACCATATTGCACAACGGTATGTAAATGTTACATGCATTTGTTTTATTTCTTTTAATAAAATAAACGCTTATTATTATCAGGTTTTGTTTTGTTTTATTTATTCATTCATGAGCGATACCGTTTCCAGAGTTTCCGGTCTGCCTAAATAACAAGCATGGCTGCCAGGCCAATGTAACATAACGTAATACAGTTCACTATAGTACCTCCGTGATGGATTGAACGCTTGCTGGCTCCTGATCCGTCAATTAGCCATCTGGCACGTGATGCAACAAGCGCCGTCTGGCACCTGAACTCTTGCATCACGTGTGTGACGTAACGTTGCGCAACGTACCGGCATTCGATGTCACACAGGTCACGGTTGTCTGAACTATGGACACTGCCGTGTGACGTAATATGTTTGTTTACATACCAAACGCGCCATGTTTTGTGTCCGAAAATGCGATAAATTATGCAGTTAACTAAGTGTTGATGATGAATGTGAATGACATTTGGACGGAATTTCATTTAATGTAAGTAAAAAATACTGTTATATGCAACGAGACGAGAATTTAGTATACATAAACAACGAAGTAAATGGACAACAAATTGATGCCAATCACATGGGTTACCGTCAGACCGGGGCGGTCTACACCCGCCGATCTGGTTCAGTCCAGATTCACCCAGATCGGCCCCCGATCAGTGTCAGAGCTAGAATCGGTTCTAACTCTATCAAAAACAACATTTTTTCGGAAAAATAAAAAGGAGTCAATTAGCTGGGTAAAACATGCATGTTTGTTTGTATAAATGTTGAATTTTCCACTGTAACAACATCCCCAATTTTCCGCACATATATGAACCTCCACATTCACTTCTGTACAGAATCATTAGTATGTGATTTCTTGGTCACATTGCAAGCGTGCAGAGCATAGATGCAACCAATTTTTGACACCGTGTGGTCTGTGTGTCTGTATCCGTGTTGCTTACAACTGTGAGCTGTGCAAAAATGGCTGAACCGAATTTAACCATACAAGATGCCGTAAAGGGAGCAGAGTTGTGTGGGTCAAAAAAACCATGAATTAATGGGGTTAATATCACTGTAAGGTATAGCGACTATGTGATCCTGTGGTATCAATGGAGTGTACCTTCAACTGAGTGCATCATGCTGCAATAATCGCAAAATACCTGCGGGATGCTAAAATTACTGCACAATTAATTTCTGCGTGCAACACGCTGCAATAATGTTGGAATGCCTGCAATCATTGTGTTGCCTGCAAAAATAGCATGCAACTACTGCACATGAAACCACATCTAAAATACTTGTGCAATAATTTTAGCAACCAGCTGAAATTTTACGATTACTGCAACAATTACACATGAAATCACGGCATAACATGCCGGTTTAGGTTTGTCGGTAGAGATATTTATTGACAGCGGTCTAAAAGTTACGACATGTCACGTAGTACATGAAAGCTCGCAGGTAAACTTACTTATAACACAAGTATTTATATCAAGTGTACTATCATAAACAATAACTTTTATTATTATTATTATTATTATTATTATTTACATTATAAAACATTTATAATAAAAACAGTAAAATACGTCCAAAAACATAGAATAGCAATTTTGTTAAGAACAAGATCCCCTGGTTAATGTATAAGTATGCAAATAAATACAATACAGTTACAAATTTACAATTACAAAAATTTACAATACAGACCCAAGGCCATATGCCGTAGCGGATGGTCCATTTCGTTTTTTAGCGCGAGATGCAATATATACATCTCGCGCTTATGCTACGATGTGTCCGTCTGTCTGTCTGTCTCATATATAGTTGCTGCAGCTGATTTACAGCCACGTTGTATCGGAAATGCAATCATAAAGTTTGCTGACGATACTTACCTGATCATACCAGCCGCCAACTTTCACACACGCGAAGTTGAGGTCTTGCATGTAGAGTCGTGGGCCGCCAAAAACAATTTACATTTGAACTGTGCCAAGTCCCATGAGATCGTGTTTAGGTCCCGCAGACTTCGCGGTAAAGACGATCAGCCAGCACCACCATGCTGTGGTATTGAAAGAGTGGAGAAACTGACCATATTGGGAATCATTGTCAACAGCAGTCTTACTGCAACTGATCTTGTCAGCTATCTACTTGACTCATGTTCTAGTCTGCTTCACGCCTTAAGGGTGCTGAGAAGCCATGGCCTTCCTAGTCTATCGTTGAAAGACGTTTTCCATGCCACGGTGATCGGCAAGTTGATCTACTGTGCGCCAGCGTGGCACGGTTTCTGTCTGGCCTCGGACTACACGTTTGAACTCGTTCCTGCGTCGCGCCGTCAAACTCGGATACTATGACACACAATCGGCAACTGCTAGAGATTTGTTTTGCGATGCTGACGATGCACTTTTTCATAAAATATTGTACGACAAAGCACATCTACTTCACATGTACTTATACCTGATCGATCTCAAATAGTATACACTTTACGTAATAGAAATCACAACAAAATTCTCATACCAAAAACTAGCGATCTGAACGAACATTTCTTCATAAGAGTTTTGTATAAACATTGTTATTGACTATAATCTGTACTCCATTCTCTTCACCGTTTGTGAAGTTGCGTTTGACAACTTTTTTTATTAAAGAATTTTATGATGATGATGATGTGACGGAAGTGCATTGGCGCATTATAGCTAATTTAGGTTTCAAATTCCGATACACATTTACCGCGCTTGTGATAGCGGTGCCAGGACAGAATCATGGATGTGAATTTTAATATATTGCTTTATTGCACATAAAAGCCAGATCAGGATCCAACTTGAAATAACCATTGAAGGTGTTCTCAGTTTCATAGTCTCTCTGGAGGGAGGATGGTTTCATTGAGTTTGCCATCGTGGAGACAACGGAGTTGCACAATGTTTAATTCTTACTGTGTTATATGTAAGTATATCTGCGAGCTTTACACCAAAAAGGAGATATTAAAAAATTTAAAAGTGCAAAAAACAGCTACAAAATTAATATATCTTCAAAATATTTACCATACGAGAAAAGACTGCAGCACCTTAAGCTTCCTATCTTCTTTAATACCATCAGTTCAACTGAAGGAAATAAATTCAAAAAACAAAATTATCCTGTTATTATAAGAAAATATTCACTTTGTTCACGAGTCGAGATTACCAGATATTGAGTTGAAACTCTATAAATGCTTTTAAAAGTCGATTGAATCACCATTGTTCTAGTCAAGATGTTTTAATTGATATAAGGAGCCACTTTTTCTATGATGTTAAGATTATTATTCTTATTTAAGTTTACTGCAATCAGTACAAATACTATTCCATCAATATTATAGGGGTTTTCAGCACACGCAAACATCTTTGCTGAAATAGCACAAACACCAGAATGTGAGCATACATGAAGAACTATCAACAGATTACACAATACTCAGTAAAAGCATCATTTAGTTCATCAATTAGCTATGACAGTTGTGACAACAGTTTAATTTAAGTTCTATCTTGTGCTACTGTGCATCTCTATTTTTCCATTTTATAAAGCATAAAAAGGCATACTGTCATGCTGCTTTTAATAATACAATTTTTTCACACAGTGAAATAACCATCACTGTCTTAACCATTCACACAGTGTTACTGTCACATTAGTATTTGAACGCGAGTTCCGTCAACTGACAGTAGATCGAGTAAGATCCAGACAGCATCACACTTTTCATATCTCCGTGAAATGGTGCTTGAGCACTCAGGCTGTATTACCTACCAAGACGGCAGCTATTTAACACCAAGTGTTACAGCCAGCAACTAGACTTCTTCCCCTTCATAACTTCATGACTTTCACACGACTCCCAACTGACAATCAAGAGATGGTTTACGTAACACCACAGAGAACTCTATGCAATCAAAATGTGCTAGTTGCCACCAACCGAGGCATGTGGACAGTAAAAATACAAGAGAGCCTAGCACTGGCTAGCATGGCGTGAGATGATCTGCCCGCAAGCAGCACGGCGGCCGCAATGCGCGGTAAAGTGGACTCGGAATTTCAAACCTAAATTAGCTATAATGCGCCAATGCACTTCCGTCACAGACAGACGGACACTGACATCGTAGCATAAGCGCAAGATGTATCCTCCAGTTCTTAACTGGGTGTGTCAGCTAACATGGGCTGACTTGTATAATAACTGTAAAATGGTTGTTGCAAAATGAGTAGCAAGTGTAGTGACAGTGCTTAGTGACAAAGGCAGAGCTGTGTCAACAACAATATGCCCACGGACTTGGAGACTCAATCAGGCTCTTGACGGTGAATCCAACATTGTACTGTCTACCACCATGCCAGCGTGTTACCACTCCTTCACACTGTAGCCCATGCTTAACTCAAAAACTTGACGATATGCATAGAATGGACACATGTCTGGATCAGTCATACTCAGAGCCAATTGCAATACTGATGTTGATGCCAAGAATAACAGTCGAATGGAACCACTGATTTGTGTCCAGCACAACTACAACAAACATACATATGACATTAATACAAACATTTAAATAAACAAAGTGCTCTTATAACCGTCTACATAGGCTTAACTAGACTAGCTCTAACAAAAATCTCTTACTAGAGGAAAAGTCTCTATACACATCTAGGAGCTTATTGTGCTGTGTGCTCTCCTGTCATTCTTCCTCCTTTTCTTTTCATACACTGTGCAAGAGTATGGTCAGTTGAGGTCACATGGTGTCTTTAGGCAGCCCATCTACTGGCAGCAGCTAAGCCAACGTCCAGAGTCAATGCAGGTCTATATGTTTACAGGATGCATCAGCTTCAATGTCCAATTTGCAGATTAAGCACATTTTTACATTATAACTTACTTCTATGTTTTATTCTAACCAATTGTTCTTTTTCTTGTTCAACAGATATTCACAGTGACAGGAACAATATCATATTATGGATAAGGAATATCAGATTATGTACGTTGAGTAACCACCAATACTAAATAGGAGAAAAATGCCCACAATGCAACATGTCGCCCATCTAACAGGTACATCATAATAAGTGCTCTAATACATGATGAATCGACTAAACAAAAGTATACTGTATCTCCTTTCGCACACCTAAAACACTGTATTCTCATCTACCTAGCTAAAAATTAAACATGGTACTAAATACAAGGTGTAATCACTCAAAGTAAGATGACATACTAATTTCGCCCGGGCTGACAGTTGCTTCGAGCTTCTCAGCACATTCAAAATAACATTCGGGCGGTGGTACAAGTGTCCACAGTTTTGTTCCTGAAACCTGTGCCTGCCATGATGGATTTCCCACACTGTCTATCTGCACAGCAAGATACATGTATACACTGTCATTAAACTAAATCCATTACTGCTACTGGCAGGATTTATCATACAAAAAGCAAAAAAAACAGCAATGACAGGTAGTACCTGTATGTGTAATTGTGATCATAAGTTATCCAATCCATAAAATTATACAAACAATAGTCAGATACCCAGTTTGTTTCACTGGCATTCTTTTTCAGGTTTACTCCTGGCCGGGCTATGATTCGTGTAAGAAATTCTAAGACAACTACAGCAAGTGCATTCAGATACAGGCCAGATACTCCTTGTATCACCTAGCCAAAATTGCAAAAGCACTAAAATAACTCCAGCCACTAATGCCAACAAAGTTCCAGAAAATCACCCTACGGTCCTCATCTTTTCTGAATTTGTCAACAGACTACTGAGCAAACTGATCCTGCAACCTTCATGTCTGTTATCTAATGCCAGCACTAGTACAAATTACTTAAAAACAATTAACCAACAATGCTAGCAATGTAGAATTAAATGACAATTAATTTTGAGATTTATGTGATTTACTATTGAGACTGAAAATACAAAATACAGTGTCTTACGGTACTCGCTGACTTTTAAAAATAATCAAGAACACATATAAAGGATAAATAGTACACAGTGGCATAGCAGTGGCAGTTCAAGTGGTTCAACCAAGGCCCCGAACCTCCAAAGGGCCCCAATAGACAAGGAAAAACATAACCAACAAAATTTTCTGAAACGGTGTGTGAACAACGGGAGTGCAATTAGTAGCATCATATATCCTTGCCTACAGGCTGCACAGGCCTAGTGTGTAGGCCTAGCTATTATTGTAATTTTATTTGTTTAGCCATATAAATGGTAATGTCACTGCAGATCAATGTTACTGCAATTGTAACTGGAAATAGTCTGTGCTTTTAGCACTGCAGGCACTGATGGTCAGGCACATAGTCCCTGTTAGGTCACTATGAGGACCCCAATATTTTGTCAACATATTAAAATTTTATTTTAGATACCATCACTGGTCTCTTTGGCGTGTCATAAAATTCATTAGAACACATCTCACCAGATCTATTTTCTGGCCATTAAATTTCGTGAAAATCACTTTCAGCTGAGACTACACCATGAACCCAATTGCAACTTACGAGATTTTACATGATGCTCTTCTAGTCTTCAAAACATGTAGGCTATGGAGGAAACAATCCCCTGTCTAATCTCCATTTCCCTTGATGCCTTTGGTGTCTATGCTTGGTGCTTTTGGCACCTCGACCAGAAGAACCCTAATAGATGGATGGAAATTATTGCCCTGATGGTGCACTGAGGGCCTCCGTTATAGTCTTGAATCAAGGCTTCACAACAGAATGCAACGCCACTGATAGCACAAGAAACTAACATAAAGACAACGATACAACTAACATGCAAACGAGCTCCAAAACCTGGGCTACCCATGAAGATCCAGTCAGTTTTGCTCGATTCTGCCTCAACAGGCAGGAAATATGGCCGGCTATAATGTGTCCGTAGAATGTTGGCAGCACCACTATCACAGTTACTCCTGTACAAACCACAGCAAAAAAAATATCAGTAGTAGTAGCAGCAATGTCTGACAAATACAGTGGTATAATATGTAACAAAATATTCTACAAGTGATAAAAAATTTAGATAATAAATTAAGCAAAACATAAATAGTGGCTTATATACCATCCAATATACCACGGCTGAGAACCTCTGTGTAAGTTGGCTCGTTCACTTGTCATATGGAATACTTCACTAAGATTATCAAAACCAGATTCATATGGAAAGAACTGGCAGTCTTCACCGGCAACCAATGCTGGACTATCATGAGAATAAATTCCACGAAAAAACTCAAAATTAAAACTCTGAAGAGCCGACCAGTTTGTCATGGCATCAGTAACAATGACCGGTCGGCCAGAATATGCATACTGTTCTTCAAACAACTCACGGCTAAGCTTGGATACACGATCAACATGTGTTAAACTGTGACACATTCTGCAGTTCACAGGAGGACGAAACAATGACATTAACAGTGAATCAGATGCAACCAGACAATGTTCAGAAAATAGACTCTGCAAAGCAAACATTCGCACAAATCAGGCACTGTTTACTATACTGAGTTGAGTTGAGTTGAGCAAGGTTTAACGTCCTACCAAACTCATTATAGGTCATATCGGGGACGGGTTTTATGGGTCAAAAGACCCAACCAACAGTGTCAAAGCACTGAAGGAAGAGAAGTCCTAAGGACCAGGCTTCAATCCCATTAGGTCCACCCCACTGTGCTGA
>Ga0209782_1001119_pt1 | contig 13488 bp, 12 predicted proteins | sample WorMetmaBAHAMAS1_FD_187390 | JGI IMG/M metagenome (GOLD analysis project Ga0209782, IMG submission 187390) | Marine gutless worms symbiont microbial communities from Max Planck institute for Marine Microbiology, Germany - Inanidrilus... | ecosystem: Host-associated > Annelida > Digestive system... | reverse complement strand
TGATACCTGACGTAATTCTGTCACAGCGAATTATATTACAGCTCCGGTTGTTTGCATTATAGGCCTACATACATTGTATGTCAGGCCAAATAGTCCTATAATATGGTCACGCTCAGCCATTCCAACAATAATAATTGAATTAATAATTGAAGCAAAACAGAGCAATACAATCAGTAAAAAAAACAACAATAAAAAGTAATAATAGTCTCTGCTGCTAAGGCCGACGAAGGGTAAGAACCACTTACTCGTGGCCGTAAATAAATATAAATATAAATATAAGTAAACATTGCAGAGCGACGCCGGCGGCTCGGCGGACAGCGACTCGGTGGGCAACGTGAAGAAACTGCCGACGTTCGCGGCGACTCGCGCGCTCTTCGAGAACTCGTCGTTCTCCAGCCCGACGACGACGACGACGACGACGACGACGCCCGGCAGCAGGACCGGCACGCCGGCCAAGTCGGTGACTCCGTCTGGAATCGTCAGAGAGATGCGGGCCAAGCGCGAGGCCGCACCCAACCAGCCAGAGGCCACCTCTCCTCCTGTAACAGTGAGTATAGCTAACAGTAAAAGAGTGCCTTGATGAGAGAGAGAAATGTAGGCGGGCTGCTGATTTCTCTTCCCAGGACCTTCCGCCCGAAGGTCGATAAGCCACTTACATGTATAATACGTCTGCAATGTGTGATGTGGACATGCGGTTACCTTCCCTGCCGTAGGGCATCACTGCCGTGGGACCGGTACAAAATCGTACATGCTTGGATGGAGGCACACGTGCATGTGTGAAAAAAACTCGTCTAAGGTGGTTTCCTGAAAGCGTAACGGCCGGGAGTCGAACCCGCGACCTTTATAGAGTCGACAGTCCGATGCCTTAACCATTACACCGCGAGGCCATGCAATAAGTATCTACTGGACGTTTACTGTGAGGCGTTTCCGCGTGCAGAAGATCCAATTTGCGTGCAGTTCGTCTGTGCGTCTGTGCATGTGTATGTATTTTGCACTGCCCTCGAAGACTGACAACGGTTGCCATATGGCCTGGCCAACGGATGCTGTTTGGATTTTCCTGCAGGACAGCGTTATGGCAGAGACAGAGAGATGAATTAGCTGCGAAATCTAACGGCGTGCTTGCCGTGTTGTCGTGCAGGTGCAGTCGCCAAGAGCCGCCGGACAGGTGCGACTACTGAGCGACATAGGCGATACGGAGAAAGAGCAGAAGACCGACGAGAAATTAGAGGACAAGCACGAAGTACTGGAGGAAACTAAGGAGCAGGTGCCCGAGGAACGAGAGCAGAGCGCGAATCACGGAGATGAGGAACCGACCGAGAGGAACCGCGACGAAGAAGATGAACCGGACGAGAAAGTTCAACGCCCGTCGACCGGGTCACGCGCCGACGACGACGACCACGATTACATGCAGCTCGTCGAAACACCGAGTCTCCGGCAGGAAGAGCAGAACGCGACGCAGGGAGACGACAGTCTGTTCGAGTACCGGGTCGACGATCGGCAGGACGAGGAAGATCGGACGTCGCCAGTGCAACCTCGGCCGTCCGGCGACTACGAACAACTCGTGCACGACGAAGAAGATGAACGCCGACAGGAAGACGACGACGACGACGACGACCGGGATGAGGTGGCTGATCGGAACGAGAAACTGGTGGAGATTGACGACGGACGTCAGGACGAGGGGCCGCTAGTGCAGATCGACGACGAAGACCAGCTGATCGACGTACAGCAGCCACCGGCAGCCGACCCTTACGACGACGACGACCAGAACAATAATCTTGACGATGACGATGATAAATTTGTCGAGAAAGTTCGCGGCGATGACGACGACTCGTCGGCTCAGCAGCAGCGGCAGAATCAGAACATCGGCTACGATGACCTTATCTAGACCAACTGCTCACGCTGTGAAAAAAAACATTCGTATATCCCCGGATATTCTGTGGCTACTTTTCTACATTCTAACGAAACCGGTTCCGTATACGTTTGTATCCGCAAATCGACGGGGTAATGTTGACGCGGGATTCATTATTCCGTCGATTTGCGGATACAAACGTATGCGGAACCGGTTTCGTTAAAATGTAGAAAAGTCGCCACAAAATATACGTGGATGTACGGATATTTTTACAGTGCAGCCGGGAAATCACGCCTTTATATATATGAAGCTCCCTAATTTTTTTATAAAGGACGAACGTAGTGACGACAACATAGAGATATATACCGTTTTAAAATTAAGTGAACAAAACGTACGATTGCCGGTCTTGGCCTATACAGGCATTACTATGCTCACTTTCTAATAATGTTTATATATGGACCGTAAATAATCTCAGATGTTATGCTGTAGTGATCGAAGGACATGCATAATTAAGTTGTGTGTATATGCGTGTGTGTATTGCTGTATGCTGCCAAACTACAGAAGGACCAATTACAAACGTCTTCCAACCATGGATGTCACAGAATGATGCGTTTGACGTTGCTGATTAGCGCCACGTAGTTTATTCAGTTTAAACACGATACTGCTTATATTATTAATTTCTTCATAGAAGGTCTCCTATTCAACTTACCTTTTAGACCGCATCGCTTAGCACCAGTGCTAGATGCTGTCGTATAGCGTGGTCTGTCTGTCTGTGTGTGTGTGCGTGTCTGCGTGCGTGCATGCGTTTGTGTTGGTCACGATCGTCAGCCCTGCAAAAACGACTGAACCCATCGAGATGCCGTTTATGGTTTTGGCTCACGTGGGCCGTAGGAACCACCGGGAGAATACGATTGAACGATCCGTGCTCGGCGGCAGTGCGGGCTATCGCTACCATTTCATTCAGTGAGATAGGCCGATTTTTATGCGATGATAACTCGGACGCTGTCAGATAAATTCTGTCAGAGATGTATAGACCTGTTAATTGTTGCTGCCAATTAAACTATCTACAGGCTTCTGCGACTTACGTACAGCTGATACTGAATAATCTAGGCCTATCACAGTACTCGACGTGGACGATCGAGATCATGTACGTACGTTTGGATTGCCGGGAACTTGAAGTTTTAGTGTTTTACGTTCTATTAAAACTGTCCTGTGTTGTTGACTGTTGTAATTTTGCTGATACCTGACGTAATTCTGTCACAGCGAATTATATTACAGCTCCGGTTGTTTGCATTATAGGCCTACATACATTGTATGTCAGGCCAAATAGTCCTATAATATGGTCACGCTCAGCCATTCCAACAGTTGATGGTTTCGCTCAACTTAAGCAGATCTATAGGCCTACTACATGACACGTACCCTGGATAGATTACGCTTTGCTGATGCACGAAATTAATTAAGTGAACAAGAAGCATTTGAAAAATGTTGGGCCCATTCGCCACTGCGAGCCGCCGCACGCCGCCTATTCTAATTTTACATTGCCATTCACCAGGTGTCGCTACTGTCGACGCCACTTCCAAGATGAGCCGAAGCCAGCTATAGCTATAGCGCAGGCGGCGTGCAACAGTAGTGACACCTGATGAATGGCAATGTAAAATCGATGTCCACAACGACAACGTCAACGACAACGACAACGCGTGACAGAGGGGACCGCTATGGCCCCATAGAATGGGCCCAATTATAAAGTTTTACGTCCAACTCGATACAAATTAGTTCATTTTCGGAGACATTGGATTCCCAGGCTCCCGGCCAGTCTCTTGGCTAGTATAGAGGCCTACTGAGGAAACTAAACCAAAGGGTGGGAGATGCTGCCTTTGCTTGGTGGTACCGTAGGCCTACTACGTAACTCCGTGTGACGATCCAATATGGCCTGGCATAGTGGGGTGCTTCTAGCACAAACTGCTATAAGCTTACTGGTTTACCTTACCTTACCTAAACCGAACGCAGCATGAACAGACAAATATATATCTGCTAACGCCGATGGACCGCGCGACGCGGTTTAACACAAAATCGACCGTATCGCACTGCACACCGAGTTTAATTACCAGGCAACGAGCGTCGGTTGATAGCAAATTGCTATAGACAACGAAAAATGTCGGATATTACCACATATTTGAACGATAATGCTCAAACTCCACTTGGTCGATTTGTTGTCTATAGGATAGGCCCTACATTATAACATCAAACGTTATTAAGATCGGCCAACAGTTTACATGTACAGAGCAAGCGCAAACTTCTAGACTCAGTGCATATTTCATGCAATGTGATCGGTGATCCCTCAACGTGTAAATCAGGTACCATAGGACGTGGCCTGGCCGGTGTACGTTTCCAGTTTTGGCAGTGGCATTTCGTAAGCCATTTGGTATCAGAATCTTTTGCGCGTGATATCAAGTGACGGAAACGGGTTGGCAGCCTGTTGTTTGATGTTTGTAGAATTTTTCATCATTTTAGAACTGTATATTCTTTCGAACTTGTCGATTTTTTTGTGTAAAAACAGCAGAATGTCTAGTGGGGCGTTGTTTGGTGGCACGAGTGGTCGCTCGCAGAGCAAGAACCTTGTTGAGTTTAGAGCCGGCAAGATGACGATGAAAGGTCGGACTGTATACCCGGACAAGAGAAAAGGAACAGTCTACATCTATCAATCAGAAGATTCTCTGATGCATTTCTGTTGGCGCGAGCGATCGAAAAGCACAGCAGAAGATGTAAATTTCCCATCTATTTCACTCCATTTATTGAAACTAAACCACTGATTTGGTAAAATGTGGGCATGCGAGGATGCGTATTAGGGAAGAGGCTTCCTACAATAAGGCCACAGGTAAAATGCGGATGCTACTGCGGATGCTAACCCTAATCCAAACCCTTACTCTATACCCAACTAACCCTGGGTCGTGCTTTTATTTTCGGACAATGCAGGTGATGCTGGCGACGATTGTAAGCATCAAATAGAGCAAGCGAGTTCTGCAATCACCGGCGAATGCCGATACCACGGACGACAGTAATAAGTCTTAATCCAGGTTTTGCCCCTCGCCCATTTTTATCGCTTACCGGTACTTGCGTGCAATGTGCCAGTGATGCACGCTTGAGACCGTTATAATTAAAATTGGATAATCAAATAAAAAATCAATTTTTTTGTTTCGATAATTGAACATCAAAATAATCCGATTTTAACATCCTTAGTCAGTACCTGATCCAGTAGTGACAAACGGCAAATAAAATGTGCAATGTTTCCTGCAGCTGATGGTGTTAATTAGCTGGTAATCCAATCCTACAGTGGTATGGCATCGGCACTAACTCAGCTAGGTACTGAACTACTGATCAAATTCAGCATGTAGAGCATCCTAACTGTAATAGTGTGGTATAATGTGGCGTGCTTTTTTCAGCATAGATTTAATGGTTTAAAGTTGTTAGTTTTAGTGTGAAAACTGGATACACTTTTGCAGAACAGCACAAGTAGATATGCTAAGATAACCTTTACGATTAGTCCATTATTGTGATTGGCACATGGCACTATTGGTGCATTGAACGCTTAATAATAATAATAACAAATTTATAATTTGGTTTTGATGTTTACAGAGGCCTCATACAGTGGATGATTTTTGTCTGCATGTTATTTTGTTGTAATAATGTAATTTTTTTCCAGTTTGTGGTTCCATTTTTGTAAGACTTTATGTGCTGTTCTTGCATGTCATTCATCGTGATTCATTGTGACAGTGGCATTAACTAACAACTCTAGTTTGTTTTACGATAGGCTGTTGTTCCTTAAACATTAGGTGTATAAAATGAACGTACAAGTTTACCTCACTGCCTGCAGTTGTAGTACTTACTTAATACTTTTTGAATACCTGCTTATAAATGTACCTTAAATGTAAGTAGTAATTGTACTGTCATTTTCTTGACAGTTGGCATTCGGTTCTTCATGCAAAGCTAGTAAATCGCAAACTGTTTTCTGTACTTTTAACATACAGGATCTGATTATATTTCCTGATGATGTGGAATACAAGCATGTAACTCAGTGCACAACAGGACGAGTCTATCTTCTGAAGTTCAAGTCAAATAATCGGAAGATGTTCTTCTGGATGCAGGTGTGAACGTCAGATATTTTCCTTTTATTATAATGTTCTTTTCAGATTAAAAAAACGTATACTGCATAAAGCTATTATCTGTAATCTTTTTTGAGATCGGTTTATGTTGATTCTTATCTAGGAACCAAAAGCAGATAAAGATGAAGAGAACTGTCGAAAGCTTAATGAATATCTCAACAACCCTCCGGCACCTGGTTCTGCACGAAATGCTAGTGGAGGAGGTGTCGGTAGCTTGCCTTCTGAAATTTCCAGCCTCGGAGGTAGTTACCTAGTGACAGCTTTCGGTGTTACATTTTTATTTCTTTAGTTTATCAGGATGCAGATGCAGTTGTTATTTTAATGTAAAAATATTGCATTTTTGCCATACGTGCTAAAGTGTAGCTGTGTTTTCGTTTGTTATGAAGTTGTTTAATTGCAGTATTTATAACTGAGATGCATTGTTGTTTATTAAACTGATATTAATGTTGCAGGTGACAGTGATTTACAGAGCATACTGAGCAACATGAATCAGCAGCAGCTAATGCAATTGCTGGGTAATGTATGTGTGTTGTTTATGGCAGCATAGTCATCAAAACGTTAATTTTATTGCCGTTTATCAGTTTGCTATTTAACTCGGAACCTGTGCACATATTTTTTTTTGTTTTAAACAATGTGATTTGTTTTATTAGTTACTTTGAATATGTTGGGCATGTTTGATGAGTATTTTGTTGAGTGCTACATAGACTTTTGTAATACATTTTAAGAATAAATATTAAATACATTTATGATTGTGTTATTTGTTATCTAGTACACTTCTTACTCGTGAAATGTTTGTATTTTGAAACATTGTACATGAGCACTGCAGTTAATAGTTCTTAGATAGTAGTTTTTAGCTATGTTTTCTAACTAGGTGTTGAGAGAGACTTGAAATGGATGATAAAATAAGTTTTACAGCAAAACAGCTTCAGATAGTATGGACATGTTTTTAAAAAAGTATCTACAATTCCCAGCTATCGCCGACAAACTGCATGTAACACTCTATGTTGTACCACAGTAAGTGGCAAAGGCCAAACTAAGTTGACATCACTTGAGATAGTGAACATGCTGTGGCCAAAAACCGCCAGAAAATTGACTACCGGTAATTCAGAATTTGGGATATGGTTCCAGCAAAAGTGCCGTAATTTTTTAAGATACCTGAATTTTGGCAGAACGCTTTATAGGATAAACAGAGGATAGCCTCTGTGCCAATAACCAGCTGTTTCAACTTTTAACAGAACTCCAGCTTGTAATTTACAGACAAAGCCATAGCATATACAGCACTAGTGTAAAAGTACAGTACTTATACATGGCACAAAGAGAAATCAAAGAGTCACTAATGCGCCGCGGTCTCACCAAACATAAATGCCTTTAGAAGTCGTTTAAAGTGTCTGAATTCAATGTCCGGCTGCCACAGTGAGGCGGGTAGCCTGTTCCAGATTTTTGAGACATCACATGGGTATAAGTTGCACGGATTATAAAGTGAAGGAGGTAAGAGCTAGAGGTGGACCAAAGAAAACTTTGAGAGGTTGTGGAAAACGGTCAGATATGGCAACGGCACACAGATGATGCCGTGGAACGTAATAAATGGAGGGAGAAAGTTGATTAAAGCTAATGTATAATGCCAACAAAGATGAGGAATGATTAAATGAATGTTTTTATTCTGGTATTGGCACACCCGGCTATCCAGAAGGGGGCATTAAATGGCTTGTTGTTGTTTTTGACTAAGCAGTTTGACATGCATAGCAAGGACGAATTGCGTAACTGGCGTTGTGTCATGTGAGCTGTTGCATGTTGATGTGGTTGAAAAGGAGGTATGGGAGGCATGAGTGGCTTGTCTTCGCTGATGAGTGCTCGGTCTTCGTCATCCATGTCTGACTCTTCTCCGTAAGTTGGCGGTCTCTGTTTCTGTGATTTTAACACAACAGGCTGCATATGCATGTATACACAGTTGTTTTAGTGCCAAACGTTCAGGTTTGTTGGTTAAGTTAGTCAGCGTTTCCTGTTATGTTCTTACTGAATTGATGTTTGGAAGAAAACATTGAACAATTTTTGATTTGCTTTTGATGCTCTTCTGGAAGGCTGTTCCAGTTGAAAACTGTCTTAGTTTTGGCTGAAACTGACCATAAACGAAAACTTGGCAACCGTAACAACACTAATAACTCATATCATTCACAGAAACATTTGCTTCAAAAAATGCAAACTTCATTCTGAACAATAGTAGTTGTTGTTGTTGTTGTATTGAGCATGAAAATAAGTATCGAGTGGTGAATGAATGCATTTGGATCTCTTATTTTGCGTGTCAGTCCATCGCGCATTCAGTCAACACCCGGCACTCGCAGTGGTACAGCAGTGGATGCGGGGCAGCGGCCAACAACAGCGGCGACGGCGGCAGCCACGCTGTCACCACAGTTAACTCCGCAGGCTGGCAACCAGCGGAGTGCGTCGCAAACTGGCGGCGACAGTTCAGAGGACTTGCCAGTACCGGCCGTGCCACCACGCATTCAGCTCAGTGACCTACAGAACATACTCTCACGACTAGAACGTACGCTGGATCTTTGCTTCAGTTCGCAACTTTTCATCGTCTGTCAATTCAATTCAGACTCGTAATAATAATGATGTCAAGACTAGAACGCGGAAAATGGCAATGTTGCCATTTTTATATTAACTGCTTAAGTCAGCAGATGACAAAGGTGATTGTCGGCACTTACTAGTCATTAACTAGTAAACCGATGGTTCTGTTTGGTCGGCAAGTTATGACTTCCTGCTAGCATTCTACACCGACCTTTGGTCTAGATGGAACCATTGTCGATGAGGCTTATCAGGAGAAGCATCATGCTCCATGAAAAATGATAATGTTGCGAGGTATCTGGACATACAGGTACACGGTCCGTATTTTCGTTCACTACATGTACAATCCTAGAAGTACCAAACTGTCGGAGGTTCGAAATGGCAGAAGAAGCGAATACTTGGCGATTCTCGATCATACTACTTCTAGGCTTTACGGCGCCAAACGTTGCCTTCCACATAGTTACGAATGACAGCGTTTATTTTATACTGTGTGACTGAAAGTCTGTTAGGGTTCGGAGACAAACAGGTGCAGGTACCGGTACACTGGACCAGTTGCAGGAGTGAACAGATATCTTTCAGTGAGTTTAGGAAGTACAGTAATGCATACTCAGTGCTCAGCAGGTGGAGCCACGGCACTGACTGCACACAAGGCACGTCGGCGTGTGTGTTAAAGGAACTACCGTCAGTGTTGGGGGTGACAATAGTAAGGTAAAAGTAAACAGTAGAGCAGTTTGCAAACGTGCCTCACTGCTGCGGGAACTCGCATGTCATGTGAGATTGCACAGTCTTACCTGCTACCCGGCAGAGGTGGCATTCCCACCTTTACCCCAGCCAATTAAGGCTGGTACTCGATTTAGCGACGCCCGGATTTGAATATGACAATTGTGAACTGGCATTATTTACCACTCACATTAAGATTGACTACTTTCTTGTGGTGTACATGTATACTTTATCACACATACACAGTGACATACTGGTTTAGTTTAGTGAACGCATTTCATATAAATCTGAGTTTGTCAGTTAGTACAGTGATTCCAGTGGCATTTATTGGCAAAAGTTGACAATTTTTAACAGTTTTTTTCTGCTATCAAAACAGAATTGCTTGCCACACCTTATCCTTCCACTGTACACTAACTGATTCCTGTGGATATAGGTATCGCTGCATTTACATTTACATTTACATTGAAAGCACTGTGAAGTCATAAACTGACCATCCAATTAACATCAGTTGTCCAATGCTAGTAACCACTTATATAATATGTTTATCCTGATGTTTTTTTTTTGTTTTCAGCTATGGACACAGAAATGCCAAGTGAAGGTTAGCATACAGTCAATGTTTTAACATTTAAACTAATATTTGTTGCTCATAATTTGTGAAGCTATACGTTGAACATAAACAGCTAACATCCACGCCCTGTTAGGTTCTGGTAGGCGACCAAAAACGGGCCTATAGTTTTGTATTAGCGTAGATTTATCATATTGTTATGGTTTCTTCACCGGCATTAATTTTGATTTTCTCAGTACTAACCAAGAGATTGGCTGGGAAGATTGTCTCTGCTATGACGTATTTAGTGTTGAATGAGACATTAAAGCTCAACGCAATTATCAGTCAAGTAAGAACACAATAGTTTACAGTGGTTGACCATCAACACCATCCACTGGTTGACATTCAGGATACCACGTTGTGTTGGCAACAGGAAAATGACACGAGCTATTAACACCAAACTTGGTATACATATACTCTGTGGCAGGACCTCAGCATGCATTCACCCTGAGGTTAAAAAGTCCAAGGTCAAGGTGTGCTGCTAGCATGATATGCATGTCGATATGACTGCTTAGTTTATAGTTTTCTTTCTTCATTTGTTCTGGGTCTGTGTCTGCTTTTTGGGACAGAACAGAAGGTCTCCGTGTGCTGATTAGCGTCATCCTATTACTTCTTTGATCATCCCATTTGCGTCATTATTTTGGCTTCCGTTATTGTGCAACATTTGATCCAGTCAGTATTATCTTTAATTCCTTACGTTCCGCATGTCCACCTCATTTCATTTTTCCTTCAGTTATCACCAAACTTACCCCAACAGTTTACCACTGGTAGCAGTTAAATATGTTGCCTGCCGCGTTTGTAGTCGACCTGTCTGCGGCCATTACGAGTGAAGCGATGATTCCGGTCCTTGCTAATGCTGAGGTGCAGCAGCGACTGATACCTCTACTGCCCGAGGCTGCCGAGCTGCCCAAGACTGAAGCTGAGCTCCGGGAGACCATGCACTCGCCCCAGTTTCATCAGGTACTGATATGTCTCATTGTATGAATTCATTTTAGCCATATAGTAACAGGTGCTACAAACAGCATTGGAGTTTTCATACTATTAGTAATAGTAGGTAGTGCACTTAATGTAGCATCATTAAATGCTAATAACAGAATGTTTCTACAAAAGTACAGTTTTATTGTACTATGCGGTTAATTCTGTGTAAAAATTAATGTATTTATCATGTGTTACCTGTCTCTGTCGTTATCTTTAAGTGCTGTTGGTTGGGCGCAGGTAGGTCACTGAATACTATCCTACTTGTGTATGCTGGGAAGGTTCACCTGCCGGCAACGTTTCAATCAGAAAAGTAGGTTGGTCGAACAGAAACAAAAAATATAATAATGACCATAGTGTCGTTATGGTGAATCATTGTTACGGGACGTGGATTGCCAGTGTTTTGTAGTGAGATGTGGTTGTTGTTGACATGCAGGCTCTACACAGCTTTAGCTCTGCACTTACGTCTGGTCAGCTCGGCCCTCTGATGCATCAGTTTGGTCTTGACGACAGTGCTGTTGCTGCCTCTCAGAATGGAGGTTTGCTTTTTCCGCTCTTCGTTTCACAGGTGGGCAAACTACGACTACTGCTGCTGCTCCATTTAGTGGTGAACCTGCACTCGGGTCTTCCTTCCGAAGAAAACCTTCGGGAATTTGTGCAGTGGATTTTTAGCAGGCTGGAATCCTGCTACCCGCCCAACAGTGTAATCACTGAAGTATACACAACAAATCTTAACCTAACCCAATGGCCTCGCCTCAGCATCTGGCCTCCTTTTTCGTCCACCATTGCACTTCTTATTCAGACTGTCTTTGAGGCAAAATGTTTGGCCTCAGTGTTGTAACAGTGGCCTGGTCATAATTTTGGCCGTGAGGCCAAAATTGTTGTATCATCTTAACATTTGGCCTCAGTCTGTAGTATTTGACCTCATGGGGCTTATTTGGTTGTTGGTTGACATAAAGTGATGTGTCTTGTTAGATGTGCTGGCATTTGCACGCGCAATGCAAGATGCTCTGGCAAAAAAGTCTGAAGATGGGAATGGTGAAGATAGCAAACCTGCTGATGAAAGTTAAGATGTGTGTCAACAACCTGCGTCATTTGTTTCTTGTCTGTGTGTATGTGATATGATTATAAAACTGTTGTAACTGATGCATGTTTGGCTGTTTCTTTTGATTTATATCCTGTTCATGTTTGTACCTGACAGTTGTTCATGATCTAAAAGAAATTTGTCATATGACTTGCGGAACTGATGTGTTCTCGATATAAAATTGCAGTTTGTGGATAACTGATTGAGTATAACAGAATACGTTGAAATATGCTGATATACATCGTCATTTATTTAACAAGAAGCATTGAATAATGTTGGGCCCATTCGCCACTGCGAGCCGCCTGTTTTATATTGCCATTCACCAGGTGTTGCTACTGTCGCACGCCGTCAAAATTGGTCATTCCATTGCGGAGATGTTGCAATTTTTCGTAATTTTCAAAATGAAGTTTTGGAACGTTATGGCCTATGTTCGTATCTGCGGGTAGACGCTAAGGGCGAGTCAGTTATATAAGAATATATCTATGCTATTTCTGTTTCCGGTGAATGACGGTAAGCTTAGTACAGGCGTCAATGCAACATTTGATGCATCATGTTACGGTTAGTCTTCAACATTCTAAAATTACCTTACATAACAATTGCATAAATAATACCTCGATAACTCAGCCCACTTTGTCCTTTTATTTGTAACTAAAAATGTACAATTTGCAACTTTAAATGCAAACTGTTATGATTAGAACCGTATTGCTCAACACCGGAAGTTCACTAAATATCGAGTAAAGCTGGATCTGGGATAAATATTCTTTATTCCACGGTCGCACTCGTGCCTCCTATGTCTACAACGGATGTCTGGCATGGTATAACGTAGTGTTAACTCCACGGATCCACTCAAGCGTGAAATACAGTCATCTGCAGGCCAAACTGACAACAGCTGTAACGTCAGTGATCAACTATCATGCACATACATGCCCTAACTGACTGCATTCTATGCTTGAGTGATACGTGGAATTAACAATACGTCATACCACACCAGACAACCATTGTAGGCCCTAAACAAACACTGCAACAAGCAACGCAGAAAAAATACAAATATCACTTGTTCATCACGGCTTTTGTGATGGAACACACTAAAACAGCATTCTGGCATGCATGATATCGACCATGCAGGTTGCATCACGGCAAGCGGCATACGTCAACATACATTTACAAAACACAGTTCAATACGCTGTGCAGTTTGGTGTTGACGCGTGGCGACGCACTGCAAGCAACGCAACGCAACGATGTGAATGAGCCATAAAGGTCCATTCATTCTAGATATACGCCAACAGGTGCATATCAACAGGTGCGCATCATGTAATTGAACTCACTGAAAGTAACGACGCCGTTCACACGTGACATGCACAGATCCGTGATGCGTGCATAATGTGAATGGCCCTTTAGACTAACGTTACGGACTGTAATAGCGGCGGCGTCGGGCCGGTCCCATTGGGGGTGAGTTATGGGCGTCCGTCAGTCCTCGTCGCTCGTCTCGTTGGTCAGGAATCTGAATTTTGAATCCATGACGCCGTTC
>Ga0209782_1001118_pt1 | contig 13490 bp, 6 predicted proteins | sample WorMetmaBAHAMAS1_FD_187390 | JGI IMG/M metagenome (GOLD analysis project Ga0209782, IMG submission 187390) | Marine gutless worms symbiont microbial communities from Max Planck institute for Marine Microbiology, Germany - Inanidrilus... | ecosystem: Host-associated > Annelida > Digestive system >... | reverse complement strand
CTACAGCAGTGAGTTCTTGTGAGTCAGGTTTACTGAATGTCTAGCAACATCAAAAAGCCACATTGCACCTAATTGCACAAATACACCCGGACTTCAAATTGTGCTGCGACTCTGCTGAATTGGACGATTTTCGTTCATTTGACATACTGGCGTTCTGAAACGGATTGGAATATCACAATTTTGATTTCAGCAGGTTAATTGGCAATCAGTTCTGAACATCTCATGAAAATTTGGTGAGATTTGGAATCCGAATCTCAGCAAATTTTCATGAGATGTACAGAAATGATTGCCAATTAACCTGCTGAAATCAAAATTGTGACATTAATGGGAAAACGGCTTCAGCCGGCGAGGTTTAGAAATTTATACGGCGGCTTACAGCTTAGAGAAACTACAGCGGCTTACGGCGGCGGCTTTGGGGTCTAGTCTCAACACTGGACTGTCCTGAAGGCAATTGGCATTTTGCATGCAAGTCCAAACTGCCTTGCCATATTCCACAATTTGCACTATTCAAAGACACAGTATTAGGGTCTAACTAAAAGATGACTGCACAACCTCCTGCGGTAGTGCGGTCGGCTTTTAGTGAGACCACAGTATTATGCACAGTCCTATATTTATCAATATATTTTAATTAGTAAGTAAGCAAATGTAATTTGTAAATGACCATAATGATCAGGCAAAGCCGAATCTGAGATGAGCATAATTGTAGCATTATTAATGCCCAAGGATGTACATTTTGTTTCGATAGTTATCTCATGTTCATAGATCATATCGTAGAAAAAATTAATAAAGACTTCAGTGTACTAGACCTGTATTATTAAAAGAAATGTTATCTATATGGATGAATGTACTTTTGTACTACTGAATTAGTTGATCCCGTGCAATTTATTTTTTAGTGTAATTGTGCATTTAGTAAACCTTTTTGGGTTTTCTCAATTTTGTTATTATCACCTAGTTTGAATGGATACCAAACAAACTTTGCAAAATGTAAATTCAGTGTGTAGTTCACGTTCGATTTATAAAGTACAATACGATATGTAATATTTATAGTGTGCTCGAAAGCTGACACGGTCAGCTTAATTTACCACACTGTGCCGTTATTTTTTTCAGTTCATGGTACAGTTTTTTTCCTAATGTTGTACATTGTTGTAGGTTTGCAACAACTGTTCGTATTTATTGCCTCTGTGGTGTTACGTGTATGATACTTGTACTGCTGGATGTTTGTTTCATATATTGTTTACCTTCTGGTAAGTAGTTTTATGTCATTTCATCGTCATCTCCACAAAGTATCACAGTTTAAAATGTTTTTTGGTTTATAGGGACATCAATCTCTGCATGACACAAAAAGATGATAATTCTTAGCAGCACTTTGCTGTATAATCATTGTGCTTAATGTGCTGGCAAGTAATATCATCTTTTTGATTTTTGCTGTTTTGTGTGATGCAGTTTGCTTTATTTGTTAGGCATCACAGAGCATCCAGCCTGTAATTGAGTGGTAACATTTGATATAGTTATCTCACAGTGCCATAATTTGCCAGCTTTTATGTGTGTTGCCTGTGACCATAGCTTATTCCTCCTCTGCTGTTATTGCAGTACATTATGTACTGCTGGTTTTTGTGGACAATTGTCATGTTTTTACACAACAGGCTGCGTGGTGTGTTATGTGTATTCCTCAGTGGTGAGAGTGCAATTGCTGAAGTGCTGCACTGATTCCAACCAAATTTTGCTCAACGATAAAAATCAGCAAGTACACTTCGTGGGTTGTGCACCAGGCTTAAGTCCGCTTCTATGATCGCCTTGTTGTTGTTTTTCTTGAGTTTCGTCGATCCACACTGGATGACATTGTTGCTCCACTTACAGCCAATGTGCATGTGACCTGTGCACAATGTGGGGGCAAACTTTTTATATTTGCAAATTGCAGTCCGTGACCTAGATTTATCTTTCACTCTGTAACAGATATGCTGTTATGATTAGTGTAAGTCGAGTTATTTGCCAGTAGGGATGTTAAATTCGTTTTTTTTCTTCAAAATTCGAACTTCGTTTGTAAAATTTGAATTTTATTCGAACTTCGTTTAGGCCTCTGCTACATAATGGTCTCAAGCGTGCATCACTACCACTGCACGTAAGTACCGGCAAGTGATGAAAACGAATGCGTACGACTTGCTATGCAGAGCGAATCCACATGTGCTGAAGACAAAGGCTCTATATAAACTTGTTAATAATTTGTTATAATCTGTTTTTAGTAATTTAAAACTCCAAAATGCGAAAAAAAACTTTTGTTTACAAACAAGCTCGCGGTCACCATTGATCACATGATCGCGTTGTTGCTTAACATTTCATCGCACCCAGTTCCATTGTCGACGAATGTACGTCGCAACTCGCAAGTCCGTATCATATCGTTATAGTGCAAGAAAACAAATACATTACAGACTTTCACTTCTTTAATTTATTTCGACCAGTGCCAGTACCGATGCATGCACAATAACCGCAATGCAAGACTCTCGGTTCCAGTCGAATTTTAGAAATAATATGTGACAATGCCATCTTAACTATTTTATGCTGTTTACGGCACCCATTTCAAAGTGCAAATTCATTTATTGTATTGTATGCACTGCCGATCATTACTATGTGAAAATAGTGGGCAAATTTCAATAATCTGAGATTCGAATACCGAATGTACGCAAATCGAATTTGAATTTTAAAATTGAAGTTCGAAAACTTTTGTGGAACTACAATGATGACTAAGGGCTGTTTATAGGTGGCATGTCGCTATGCAGTAAACTGTGAATGACAAGCAATATTCAAGCAAACCTTTCTGTAAGTCCTGTGCAATGCTGGAATGCTGTCAGCAGCAATACATGCCAAAGCTGAGCAACATTGCCGCACTGAAAGACTATTTTGTTGACTATATGGAATGATTTGCAGCAAGAGTTCATTGATATTAAAGCAACCGTATATTTCGCAGCAGACATTGATCATGTATTGCTGCAGCTGGTAGACATTCTGAGCACTCTGTTTAACTACTGAGTGAGACAGCTGAAATGTGTGAATGTTGGGAAAAAGCTGTGCAAAGTTTGATTTGTTATCATCAATATTCAATTCATAACTGTATGTTCACTTGAAAAATGGAACTTTTAAGTATAAACTGCTGTATCTCTTGAACAATATCAGATGTTTCAATTAAAATTGCAGGATATGTTGCACTAATACTCACATACAAAGTTAAACGTTTGGCTCAAATCCATGCTGCCTTTGCTGAAATGCAAAATTTTTTCTAGAGGATTGTTTTTTATTGACACACCCTGTACATATTTTGTGTTACATTTATAGCATTTTAAATTAAACACTAATACATGATTTCTATGTTTCTATAGCTATAAGTAGAACAAACTTGCAAACTATCTGTTGGTGATATTAAGACATTTGAGCCATTAACTAGTTAGTCTGTTCTTACTGAATTGGTCTTCTATCTTTCCTCAAATTACTTGGCATTATGACTTTTTCCAGTCATGAGATTGTTGTAGCTTGCGTGCCATACAGTTCATGTATGCATGTATGTGTATGTATATAATGTATGTATTGCTTAATATGCAGGTCAAGGGAGAGAATTTGAAGATGATACGTCCAGTGGGTGAGTGGTGTTCGATTTGTAATCATTGTAATAATTTCAGTGCTTTCTTATATGCAGTGCATCTCCTCAGCGTGCATTGGCACAGTGATTTTACATAAATCCATAGTCTTCTGAGAAATAAAATTTTTTTTTCGGTGGAATGAGCAGTAACTGATCTAGGTCAGACATCAGTTCCACTGATTGTGAAATGTTAAGTGTGCAGTCTTATATGACCTCACGTGACAGCGGGCTCAGAACAGGTGGGAGAAAAACAGATGGAAGTGGAGTGCTTGAAGGGAGTATTATTTGCTGAGATCTGTTATATGTGCCCGATATTGTAGCTTTGGTCTTGCTGAAGCATGGAAAAATCGGTTTGTAGTGATCACAAAGTGATTACCATACTTTGGCCCCAAGTGGGGTGTGAAGTATTGTGATGAATGTGACTGTCTGCTATCATATGTCAGAAATCGCATAGCCAAACTTCATTAAATTTTTCTATACATGTTGACTCAATCCTCTTGATAGTGTCGTGATATTTTCTGTACTTCTGATTTTGTTGATGATGTCATTTCTTCACATAATTAGCCCTATGGCACTTTGTGTGTATTGCATCAATTCCAACTGAGCAATAAAGATCAGCAAGTGTTCATTGTGGATTGCACATGTGGATGAAGTCTGCTATTTAGTATTTACAAATACTACAATTGCCTGGTTTGGCATTGCTAGCACTGAATGTCTTGCTGAATTTCACTCATCATATTTGATTACAAGTATGCTGTGTATTCAGAAAGTAATGACAATGAATAGTTAGGTTCCACCACTTATGAAACACTGTAGTGTATTGTATTGTGTATTGACTGTTTGTAAAGCAGATGGACAGAGTTGCATCCACGACTGTTGGGTGTCCCTGAGCTGAGCCATGCTGTTGCCGAAATCTGGATTTCTGCTCTGCATCTGCTTGATACAGCAGTTGCAATGCGTACTAGTAATCGACCAAAGGTAACTTATTTTATTAATACATGATGTCTGTTATATAGCACTTAAAAGTACACTGATGTATCTCAGAAAAAAAGTTGACACCTTTCGCTTGCTATAACTTTGACATTCATCAACCGATTTTGATGATTTTTGGTATGAATGTTTCTGAGAAAGTAAATGGTCAGAAGATGCTTTATTTTTCAGTTCTATTTAACTAAGATTGCTTCAGTACTACCTATGAAACAGGAAAACCAGAAATTTTATGTTTTCACTTACATGCTGTGTGTTGCTTTGCCAACAAGTGCACATGAGACATTAAGATTATCACTTGGTCTCTGTGCACCTCTGTTCAGAGGACATTCAGCCCTTTTTTCACTCACCCAACTTTTACTTAAGCATCACTTATCTCAAAATGCAGATTCTGCTACGACGGGCTCCATTGTTAGCGTTGTGGTAGAGCAGATTGTACAGTGGTAAGTTTTCAGCATTAATACTGTGATAGTCGTCTCACAGGATGTTAGAAACTTATAGTGGAAGCTAAAGAATCACTCGGCAGCAATGCTATTGACTGGTACCCTGAAACAGATAAGGGCAATAGTCAGCAGTTTGCGAAACTTTGAATTCAAATTGGTGTCTAATGGTTACATCAGTTGACATAATACAGTTGCTTACTGTACGTGACAGCATAGATTGAATATTGATTTGCACCATTTTGCATGTTGTAAATCAAGTTGTATACATTTTTCAGCTATTTGTTGTTGATTGTCATTTAACCATTAATGGGAAAATTGTTAAATTCATGGCATTTCATGGCAAAACACGAGAATTCGTGGTGGTTGGTGAAATTTATGAATTTTGTAAATTCCATGATGGCTGCAAAATGTACAGCCACAACAATAAGTTATCTTTGTGATGACGTTTTGTTCCATACCTCAGTGGTTAATGATAATGAGAATGACTAGATGATGGGCCATGTTTCCTGTGATCATTTAGCAGTTGTTGACAGATGGACTCATCTGCTACCCAGTCACATACAGGTGTGGCTGCAAGACCAGATTACGAATGCCAAGGCTTAAAGTGATTGATCAGCTGGGTGGAATGATGAATTTGTAACTGCATTATGATGGCAGGTACCAAGTCTCTACTGAGACCCGGGATTAGTTCATTGTGGCTTTATAATGAGAATTTTTGAGAACTAGCATGTGTTATACACACATTGTTGATGCCCACGTACTGATATCTGTATAGTTGGTTTGGTTGTTTACACACTGATGTTGTAGTTCTTTATTCTGAGCATTATATATTTGACTGCTGGTGCTGTCCTTGGAACTTACTTATCAGGATTCTGGCTGGCATATTTAACAGGTTTGTTTCCTTGTTGTAAGCAGTAGCTGCATTTGCTAGGTGCCTTGTTGCTATAACTTCACAAGATCATTTATATCATGTGCTTGATGCCGTTGGACTCTATTAGGCCTATCTACTGCATCTACACTGTGTCTCAGATAAAACAAGGCACTCAACTCTTGTCATAACTTGGGCAAATATAGACTAATTTTCAAAGTTCTCCAACTTACAGATTTCCAAAGAAATTTTATGTGTATCCCTAATAGACTTCTACATTACGTTATGTTCACTATGTTTTATTCAAAAATTGGAAAAAAAGTGTCAAACTTACTGATATCATCAAAATTATTCTTATTTGCATGAAAGTTTAACAAAACTTGACAAAATCTCGATGATATTTGCGACAAAAATTTTACAGTAATGACTTACTTAGTTTGATAAGAATTATAAAAACAAAAGTGGAACCAGTTTCTTTTAATTGTAAAAGCCACTTCTTTAAAACAGCAAAAATCAAAAACTTTGTACACAAATTCTAAGCACCGAAACTATTTATCACATTTCAGCCAGTCAGTGTCAGTCAGAAATGTAAAAGCTAGGTTCTATGCTTAGAATTTGTGTACAAACTTTTTGATTTTTGCTGTTTTAAAGCAGTGGCTTTTACCATTAAAAGAAACTGGTTTCAGTTTTGTTTTTATAATATTTGCATTTTATTAAAGAAAAAATGTCTGGTTTAGTTTATAATTGATAGTAGAGGCCTCCCTAAGACCTAAGTAGTGGAAAAATTAAAGTCGTGAAATATTCACTGCAGTAGTTTTGATAGCATGATTTTGCATGCTTGGCTTGAAAATGACTATTCGTGCCACTAAAAAGTGGAGTTTTGGGACACTTAACCCCAAAGTGGGGTGCAACAATAATGCGACCCCCACAGAACACATCCTTGCATGAAAACACATCATATAAAGTATAGATCGTAAAAATCAGTCAAATGATTACTTAAATATAGAAATTTATCATTTTTCAACATGGCAGCCATCCGCCATCTTTTAGTTGTGGAACACAGTTTTGGCCAACATACAAAGAGCACTTGGAGGTATCTATCACTGTGCAAATATTTATGGGAATTGCTTCAGTAGTTTTGATAGTATGAAAGATTGAATATTTGGCATCTTTGGATTAAAAATGCTGATTCATTTGAGCATCTGACTCTCAAAATGTGGTGCAATATCAGCATGATGCACAAAAAGTACATTTTGTGCGGAAAGAAGTCGTATGATGTGTAGATCGTCAAAATCTGTCAAATGGTTGTTATGATATACAGTGATTCATCATTTTTACAAGATGGCAGTAGTCCACCATCTTGGATTTGTGGGGCACTTTTGGGACGAGCTGCAAAGAGTATTTGGTGGTCTTATATCGTTATGCAAAATTTGGTTGTAATCGATACAGTGGCTTTAATAGTATGGAAGTTTGAATATTTTGCACGTTTGGCTTGAAAAGGTTGATTTGTGCCCCAAAAATGGGTTTCTTAAGCAACTTGACCCCAAAATAAGGTGCAATAGCAATGCAACCTCCAGAAGGCATATCCCTGCACGGAAACATCATATGACATGTAGAAAACGCTTATTCCCACCCCAAAAATGGCATTTTGGGGGCACTTGACCTCCCAAAATAAGGTGCTATGTCAATGCGACCCCAGAAAAGCACATCCTGGCACAGAAATATGTCATATGACGTGTAGATGTCAAAATCAGTCAAACGATTGCTGAGATATAGTGATTTATTATTTTTTCAAGATGACAACCATCCACTATCTTGGATTTGTGGAGCGCATTTTGTGAACAACCCGCAAATAGTATTTGGAAGTCTTTATTATTGTGCAAAATTTGGTTGGAATCGCTGCAGTGGCTTTGACAGAAGTTTGAATATTTTGCACGTTTGGCTGGAAAATGCCTATTCCTGCCACCAAATTGGGGTTTTGGGGGGTATTTGACCGCCAAAATGTGGTGCAATATAAACATGACCGAGAAAGGCTCTTTCTTGTGCGGAAACACGTCAAATGACGTATAGAAAGTCAAAATCGGTTTACTGGTACAGGCTGTGCATGATCAGAGAATAAAGTAAAAAAGAAAGAAAAAAAGGTCTCTTAAGAAACCAAAACATGTGACATGTCACATGTTCATCGAGAAAACCCACATTGTCGCAGCATCGCCTAGTTTTGCATGGGTGGTTTCTGCCCTGACGTGGTTATATATTCTAAGTTTCATTGACATCCATTTAGGGGTCTCGGAGCCATAGGGGATCGAAAATTTCCCTTCTGCATTGGTTTAGCTTGTTGCTTTTACTACTGCTTAGACTACCGTCTAAGCTGTGATATACAAAGTGTAAATGCCGATAATGCAACAGTGTTCAAAATGTAGTCTTACTTAATCCCACATTCATGCAGTAGCAAAAAGAATTATGGAAATCAGTCTACATTTGTAGAAGTTAAGGACAACTAGAATACCTAGTGGTATATGATCTCGCCTCTATGGGTGAATCGTGACTACTTGACTACTATCGATTTGGGTTCATCCCGATGTTCTTTTTGTCATGGACAGAAACGTGACTACTTGAGTCGTGCCTCGCAGCGTCGAGAGGCGGGACTAAAAATCAAATGTCTTGTTTATAAGACAGTTTACCTGGATTGAAATAAGGTCGTAAGGTAAGGTAATATGTTCAGCAGCTCAGTTGAATAAGAAATATTGGTTTTCTATGATCACAGCATGATTTTATAATTTTTATAATTATAATCTTTTACATGTTAACCCTCAGCCGTGTCTTTATTGATAGTATCTGTTGGTAATGTAAGTGTGTATGCAAATGTCTGAATGTAGTGATGGGATTGCTGATGTGGCCATGTCTCAGTTATCATAATCTGTTGAGCGAGCTTCAATATAACATCAGTCTACTTGTCATTTTTTTTGAACAAAAACTTTCCATCAAAAGAAGACAACGAAATAAAGGTTTGTTAAGCTGTATGGCTTCTGCTGGTTGCTGTGTGCTTTGTTTGCTGTTAAAGTTTCTGATAGCCACTAAGGTCGGGTTGCACCGTCCATACTTAATTTAAGTAGTCCTTAAATTTCCATGCATTTCAGTGGAGATTTAAGGACTACTTAAGTTAAGTATGGATGATGCAAGCTAGTTAAACATTTAACAATAACTGGTTCTGGAAAATGGTTAAATTTTTTAGTTAAAAATTTAGCTGAGGCATTTAGACTTTTTGATGCTAACCAATTATAGAAGTTTAACAATGTTTTAGTCTATAACAGTTCAAATTATGAAACAAACACATCAAAATGATCAGAAATAAGAGAAATTTACTTTACATCAATAGTAAGCTGCACAAGTGTATCTGTGGCATGACAATATGCAGAGTTACTGCTGCTTGAGGTACACAGTCTTATTTGTTTATTCATACTTGCTGTACAATGCTTTGTCAGTTATTTAGCTCGCTCGGAAAACTTGCCGACCGGGCTGTATATTTTGCTTGCATTGATTTCTTTATTTAATGATTGCTTGGAGCCCAATTATCTCAGGATCCACTGGACCGATTTTTGTGACATTTGCACCAAAAACTGATATGTATTTGTTTGTACATAATCAATCTGGACCTCTTTTAATTCCTTGAGGGACGTTGCCATTGAAACCAATTTTGGGCAAAATTGGCAGAATGACCTCACCCCATTGGTTGCTATGGTAACAACTGCACCTTTTTGGATGAGAAGGCATAAGTTTTGCGGTAGTTCAAGGGACGTTGCTGTGGTAACCGATTAATTTTGGGGCTTTTTTTGCAGACATCACAATTGACCGCCTTCACTCTTTGCTCTGGCATTTGAAAACGGATTGGCTTATCGTTAAGCGGCTTTAAAAAGTTCACATGGTGATGATTGGGCTACATTGTGTAAAATTTTGGTGAACGTCGGTCCAGTAACTTCAGAGTTTGTGGAATTTTTGCCGCGACTTGGTTGAAATTTGATGACCATCCTGCATTCAGCACACTGGCATTCTGAAATGAATTGGAACATCGCAATTTTGATTGCAGCGGGTTAATCAGCAATGATTTCTGTACATTGTGTAGAAATTTTGTAAGATTCAGTTCAGTGAATCCAGATTTTAAGAAGTATGAAGTTGTATGGCCGGCGTCGATCATCGTTACGACGCTTAGTTTACCTGAGTTCGCAATGTGTGGGGCTGTTACGCTCTGTAGTGATCAGTAATTGAGTGTTTTTCATATGTTTGCTAAGGGCGACACTGTGGTGCCGAGCGGGCTGCACGCTGGGCTTTGCCATGCATTTCTAGTTTGAACTATTTCATTATTAACTTAAAGTAATAAAGTTATCAGTTACATTTAAATGTATCTAAAAGGTAGGCTTCTAACATGGATGCTCGCAATAGTAACAGCACTTAGTATAAACAGATTTCACTAGTGGTGCAACCAATGAGAAGTTGTCATGATCCAGGCTGATAACATTGTCTACTTTATAGATCTACAGCATGGATTGGTCAGTGCACAGTTTGTAGAAATGTAAACTTAGCAATGTTAAACTGAGTAGTATTGTATGTTCTAGCACAATAAACATTTAGCGAGCATCTGTGTTAGAATAAGCCTACCTGTTTATGAATAGTTTATGGTGCATAGCCTATTCATTCCTATTTATAATGATATCTTTGTGCTAAGTTACAAAATGATTTTTGCTGTTTTAGATGTGTGACTTGGCTCCAGATACAATTGTTTTAAACTGCTAAGTTTTTTTGCATTTCTCAAAAGTAATACATGAGCGTGCAAGGTGTTTTCACTGCTATCAGCAGTGAGTCCACACAATGTGTTTAACTTGGCCTAGCTAAACAGCAGGATGACTTTGATGCAATGCAGAACTGGTGTGTTCAGGAGGCAAGGTGAAGAAAGGCAAGAAGTTGGTGGTGGTGGAAGATTACAGCGACTCTGATGATGCTATCATTGACGAGTTTCTGCCATCAGTGAATCAAACATCAGTTGTCACGGCAGAACTGACATCTGCACTGAACACTGAGTTACCGTCAGACGATGACTTTGAACTGGATCAGCCTTCTCCAGACCAGCTGGTGCCAAATCTCACCCAGTCAAGAAATCATAGTGAAGATGGTATGTTTTTTCTTTATTTGAGCATCAAACTTAACAAGGAATATTTTGGTGCTGGTTGACTTAGCAGTGCTGTGGAAACGTTTGTAATGATTGATGCTATTGTACAGTGCTGTGACTGTGTGTGTAGAATTGTATGGTGATGAGATGATGCGCGGACTTGGCACTGAGATGCCGTCAGTTGATGACGCAGATGATGGCGTTGGTGATGCTAGTTTACACCGTGCTGATGACGAAACTGAGATGCGCCTTGTCGACAGTGAACCACTGTATGACTCTGATTCTGAGGCAGATGAAGAGAACTTTACAGCTGGTCTGTCATTTGATGATGACACCACAGACAGAGCCAACAACACGACGGCTGTAGCTGGAGATGCACTGCTGGGAGGAATTCTGAGCCATGGACAGTCGACAGTGCTGGCGGCATTGTCGTCACCTGCTGTGTCTAGTCTGATGACTAGTGCTGCGACTGGACTGACAGCAATTCGCGATGCTGTGAATCGAGTGCGACCGCCAGTCAATGGCGATGCTGGAAGTGACAGCGACGTTCTTGATACGGAGTTTGAGTTTCTCAATGATGACGAATTTAACTAGAGTGATGACCTTGTATGAAGTGCAGTAGCCTGTTTGCACTTTTTCCTTCATGTCCTGGTTGATTTGATAGCTGTTTGAGTTTGGGGCTATTTTTCAGTGTTATTTGTATGCTGTTTTCAACCGTTTGTGGACTGTTCCATTGTTCTGTTTACCATTACATGACAGTGTCATGTTTGTTGTTTTCACCGTTGTTATATTGTTGTTGCTGCTGCTGCTGTTGTTGTTGCATTGTCTCTGCAATTAATGTATAGTACACACAGCATTTATCTGCCATGATGAATAACAGGTAAAAGTATTTGCATTTGCTGTTTCCTGCTGTCATCAGTTGCTTTTGAATATAATGTGTTAATATCATACTCAAGCAGATTCTGACGAATATCTTGAAATCTACAATAACTGCAAAAGACCGTGCTAGTTGTCGTCTAATCATTGTGGGCTATAGCGATGTGTTGTTAAGTTGCTATCATGTACTAAATTAACAGTTTAACTGTGCTGGAATTGTGTATTCTGTTTTTGTTTAACCGGTCTTCTTTTCTGCTGTTACTCGAAGTTGTGTTTGGTACTCCAAAAGGAGCCTAAATATCCACAGTTGAGATTATAGGTATTTATTTCCCAATGTAGGCTTTTGTAGCATGTGAAAACTGGCTAGATATTGTTAGTTCCCAACCAACAGCATCAAATCACTGAAGGGAAGCAACTACTGGTAACTAATTAATGCCAGTTGTTACTGCATTTGTCAGCAGCATTGCATGTTGGTTGTTGTGTGTACTCAGGCTAACTCGACCTCCTACCCTTAGTGGACCAGAAATAAGTGCAGGCCAAAGTGTATTGAGCTGTAGCTGGAAAGTAAAGGCAGGATGGGCCATTTCATATGTGGATAAACATGTGGTTGGCAGGAAAAACTGTGGGATACCGGATTAACAGGTCACAGTCACACAGTGCCGTACCTGAGTGCTTTAATGATGTTTCACATAACAGTGCTCACTTACTGGTGAGCTCAGTAAGACGCATCAAGACCTGCAGGCCGAGGAGAGCTATTTCTCTAACTCAGTCACGACATTCAAGCCGTCATGAGAGCCATTACATGTATGTGCTATATGGCAGTACCAGACATTTGACATTAGAATAGTGAGAAGTTATTTTTAGCGCGAGATGTAAAGCCAGAGCTCAGTAAGACACTTATGCTACGATGTCACTGTCCGTCTGTCTGTGACGAAAGTGCATTGGCGCATTATAACTAATTTAGGTTTCAAATTTCTATCCCAATTTTCTGCGCATTGCGGTCGCGGCGCGAGCACTGAACTATGCGATCACTGAACTATTGATAGTTCAGTGGGCGCGAGGCAAGGGATCATCGCCGGGAAGAGTGGAGGGATCATCTCGCGCTATACTAGCCACTGCTAGGCCCTCTTATTTACTTTGTGACACTAGGCTACTGCAGTATACCACTAAGTAATATCACGCACACGGTGCGACACAATAGACCATGGACTCTAGTTTTTCAATGCAAAGGTAAAAAGATTTTGGCAGAATTTGATAGGGGTCACCCCAGTGGTGGTGCCAAGTGATTTAATAGCATCACTAATGCCACTACACTGTGTCTCAAAAAAAACGACAATGACGTTCTACGCTATAACTTCAATGCACATCAACCGATTTTGATAATTTTTGGCAGAGATATTGCTGAATGAATATGCTATTAAAACGACAATGATGTAGCACACTATAACTTCAACGCACATTATGATCTTATTGTGTACAAAATATTATCAAAATTGGTCGACAAATTACCATTTAATAGCATATTCA